>ENA-OPVH01000612-OPVH01000612.1-human-gut-metagenome-genome-assembly--contig:-NODE-612-length-22315-cov-1.710198_pt1 | contig 22315 bp, 18 predicted proteins | sample MGYA00241494_ERZ501980 | MGnify/ENA primary metagenome ERZ501980 (study PRJEB25962, sample SAMEA1964914) | human gut metagenome | biome: human gut; feature: human-associated habitat; material: faeces... | reverse complement strand
CAGATGTACAGCTTCTTATGTGCGAGCACAACGAATCTGTGCATCTGTCCAAATCGGCTGTGAATCGTAACTCTGTGTTGTCATCATAACATAGTTGTCACTTGACATGCAATTTGAATTTGACTATTATAAGGGATAAGAAACGCCAAAATAGGCGCAGAAAAGAGAACTATACTTTATGAATATGGTAAATAAAGTGAAAAATTATTATAAAGAGCATGGCGCCAGGGGTGTGGCGTGGCGGGTGGCAGAAAAACTCACCGGCAGACGTCCCGGTGCCATTTCTTATGACAAATGGATTTCCCAGAATACGCCGGGAGAGGATGAACTGGCGGCGCAGAGAGAGGAAGCCTTTGCCTGTCGCCCTGTTTTCAGCATCGTGGTTCCTTTGTACCGCACGAAGGAGGAGTATCTGCGGGCGCTGATCGCGTCAGTTCAGGCGCAGACATACGAAAAATGGGAACTGTGTCTGTCGGACGGGAGCGGGGATCTGTCTGTTTTGGGAGAGATCCTGGAAGAGTATAGCGGCAGGGATGACAGGATCCGCATCGTGTGTTCCGGACAACCGCTGGGTATTTCTGAAAATACGAACGCGGCGATACGGAAGGCATCGGGGGATTATCTGGTTTTTACCGACCATGACGATATTCTTGCGCCGGACGCCCTGTATGAATGTGTACGCAGGCTGAATGAAGACAAAGGCTGCGACATGCTGTATTCCGATGAGGATAAGCTTTCGATGGACGGTACGAAGCGGTTTGATCCCCAGTTTAAGCCGGATTTTAATCTGGATCTGCTGCGGAGCATGAATTATATCTGTCATCTTCTGGTGGTGAAAAAAAGTCTGGCAGATGCAGCGGGCTGGCTGGATGCGGCCTATGACGGAGCGCAGGATTATGATTTCATCCTCCGGTGTGCAGAAAGAGCGGAAAAAATCAGCCATATTCCGAAAATCCTGTACCACTGGCGCTGTCATCAGGGTTCCACGGCGGAAAACCAGGAGAGCAAGCGATACGCTTTCGAGGCGGGAAAGAATGCTGTTCAGTCGCATCTGGAGCGGATGGGAATCCGGGGACAGGTCAGCCAGGGAGAATATCTGGGACTGTACCGGACAACCTATTTTATAGAAGAAAGTCCGCTGGTGTCTGTTCTGATCCCAAACAAAGACCATGCGGAAGATCTGAAACGGTGCATTGCCTCCCTTCAGGAAAAATCTTCTTATCAGAATTATGAGATTATCCTGATAGAAAATAACAGCACGGAGGAGGAAACCTTTGCCTGTTATGAAGAATTGTGCAATCGGGATGCCAGAATAAAAAGAGTGGACTGGAAAGGGCATTTTAATTATTCTGCCATTAACAACTTTGGAGTAAAACATGCATCGGGTGAGTATCTTCTGTTTTTAAATAATGACACAGAGCTGATCAGCGGGGATTCCATAAAAGAAATGCTCGGCATCTGCCAGAGAAGCGATGTGGGAGCTGTGGGAGCAAGATTATACTATGCGGATGACACGATTCAGCACGCAGGCGTGGTGCTGGGTATGGGCGGAATCGCAGGCCATGCCTTTGCCGGGGAACGAAGGAGCGCCACGGGATACTGCCGGAGGATCATCTGTTCCCAGGAAATGAGTGCGGTGACGGCGGCGTGCATGATGGTAAAAAGGGGCGTGTTTGAGGAAGCCGGAGGCTTTGATGAGGGGCTGGAAGTCACGTTTAATGATATCGATCTTTGCCTGAAGATCCGGGAGAACGGGAAAAAGGTGGTCTATGCGCCTGCGGCGGAGCTTTACCACTATGAGTCAAAATCCAGAGGGGCGGAGGACAGCCCGGAGAAGGTAGAGAGGTTCCACCGGGAAATCGGCCGCTTTGTAAAGCGATGGGAGGAAGTGCTGGAAAAGGGAGACCCCTTTTACAGTCCGAACCTGACCCTGCTGAAACAGGATTTTTCACTCAGAGACAGAAAGCTGGAGCCTCGGAACGGAGTGCCGGAAATTTACAAAACGTTTGCCAGAACAACATTTTGAAAACAGACAAGAATCTTTACATACAAGGAAGAAAGAATATGATTAATTTTAATATACCGCCCTTTGTGGGGAAAGAACTGGAATATATCAGAGAATCGGTGGAAAGCGGAAAAATCAGCGGTGACGGCATGTTTACGGCAAGGTGTTCCCAGTGGATGCGGGAAACTTATGGATTGAAACATGTGCTGCTGACCACATCCTGCACCCATGCGCTGGAGATGGCTGCTGTGCTCTGCGGCGTACAGCCGGGGGACGAGGTGATCCTGCCCTCCTACACCTTTGTATCCACGGCAGATGCCTTCGTGCAGAGAGGGGCGAGGCTGGTGTTCGTGGACATCCGGCCCGAGACGATGAATCTGGACGAACGCTTGATCGAGGATGCAGTTACAGAGAAGACAAAGGTAATCGTTCCAGTGCATTATGCCGGGGTGGGCTGCGCTATGGATGAGATTATGGAGATCGGCAGGCGTCATGGAATTAAGGTGGTAGAGGATGCCGCCCAGGGAGTCGGTGCATACTATAAGGGAAGAGCGCTTGGCAGCATTGGAGATTTCGGCTGCTACAGCTTTCATGAGACGAAGAATTATTCTATGGGGGAAGGCGGGGCGATCACGTTCCCGGAGGATGATGTGATGGATGCGGCGGAGATCCTCAGGGAGAAGGGGACGAACCGCAGCAAGTTTTTCCGGGGGCAGATCGATAAATACCGCTGGGTGGACTATGGGTCTTCCTATCTGCCGAGCGACATGAATGCGGCTTACCTCTGGGCACAGCTTGAGGCGGCAGATGAGATCAGGAATGACAGGCTTGCCAGTTTCGATTATTATCAGGAGGCATTAAAGCCGCTGGCGGAGAAAGGGTATATCGAGCAGCCTTTTATTCCGGAGTATGCGGATCACAATGCTCATATGTACTATATAAAGGTAAAGGATCTGGAGACCAGGACACGGCTGATTTCTTATTTAAAGAAACAGGAGATCAATACAGTGTTTCATTACGTTCCTCTGCACACGGCTCCGGCAGGACAGAAATTCGGGTATTTCCACGGGGAAGACCGCTATACGACGAAGGAAAGCGAGCGTCTGCTCCGCCTGCCTATGTATTACCGGCTGAGACCGGAGGACAGGGAGAAGGTAGCGGAGAAGATCACAGAATTCTTTGAACGTTAAACGCTGCATATAAGGAGAAGAGAATGGATTTAAAAAGCATGGCAAAACGCCTGACCCTTTACAATATAAAAAAAGGATTCCTTTACCTGAAACGGTACGGCGTCAAAGATTTTTCTGTCCGTCTGAGGGAACGTTTCGCGGATGCGGAGGTGGACTATGACAAATGGTTCCGGGAGCGGTGTCTGTCCGAAGAGGAGAGAGAGCGGCAGCGCTCCAGGGCCTGGGAAGAGGAGCCTTTGATCAGTATCGTGGTTCCTGTTTACCGGACGCCGGAGGTCTTTCTGCGCCAGATGATCGAGTCTGTCCAGGCGCAGACCTATGAAAACTGGGAGCTGTGTATCGCTGACGGCAGTGGGGAGGATAGAGGACCGGAGCAGATCATCGGGGAGTATCAGAGGAAGGATACCCGTATCCGTTACCAGAAGCTTGAAAAGAATGAAGGAATCGCCGGAAATACAAACGCAGCCCTCGACATGGCAGCCGGAGATTATGCGGCGCTGTTTGACCATGATGATCTGCTGACGGAGGATGCCCTTTATGAAGTGGCGGAGGCGATTGCAGAAAACGGCGGACCGGATATGATCTATACAGACGAAGACAAGGTAAGCGCAGACCTGAGCGAATATTTTCAGCCGAATTTTAAACCGGATTTCAATCCGGATCTGCTGCGGGCGAACAATTACATCTGTCATCTTCTGGTGGTGAAGCGCACGCTGCTTGGGAAGGTTGGCGGACAGGATGCTTTTTATGATGGGGCACAGGACTATGACTTTATCTTCCGGTGTGCAGAGGAGGCAGAGAAGATCGTGCACATTCCGAAGGTGCTGTATCACTGGCGGGTCCATGCGGCGTCCACGGCGGACAATCCTTTTGGAAAGGATTATGCGCTGGAGTCGGGAAAGCAGGCGATCGAGGCACACTTGCAGAGAAAGAAAATCCCGGCGCAGGTTACCATGCTGAACTACCGGGGGTTTTACCGGGTGAAATACAAGGTGGCAGGAAATCCGCTGGTGTCCATTATCATTCCGAATAAGGATGAGGCGGAGACGCTGAAGCGGTGTCTGGATTCTATCAGGGAGAGATCGACGTACCGGAATTATGAGATTCTGGTGGTGGAAAATAACAGTACAGAAAAAGAGACGTTTGATTTTTATCAAACGATTGATGGAAAGGACCAGATCCGGGTGCTGTACTGGGAGAAGGAGTTTAATTACTCCGCCATCAATAATTTCGGAGCCAGCCATGCGAAGGGCGAGTATTTTATTTTGCTGAACAACGATGTGACGGTGATCACGCCTGACTGGATGGAGGAATTTCTCGGTCACTGCCAGAGAAGCGAGGTAGGAATCGTGGGGGCGCGGCTCTATTTCCCGGATGACACCATTCAGCATGCGGGAATCGTCATGGGAATCGGCGGCTGTGCGGGAAGCATGTTTGTGGGAATGAAGCGGACGATGACAGGGTATATGCATCGTGCGGTATTGCAGCAGGATATGAGCGCAGTGACGGCGGCCTGCCTGATGGTGAAACGTGAGACATTTGAAAAAATCGGCGGGTTGGATGAAAACCTGGCAGTTGCATTTAATGATGTGGATTTCTGCCTGCGGGCAGGAAGGGAAGGCTATCTGGTCATCTATGATCCCTATGTGGAAATGTATCATTTTGAATCAAAGACCAGAGGCTATGAGGACACGGAGGAGAAAAAACAGCGGTTTGAGCGGGAGAAGACGTATCTATGCACCCGCTGGGCAGAGCTTCTGGAGCAGGGCGATCCCTGCTATAACAGGAATCTGTCTTTAAAGACCTGTGATTACTCGATTCAGCCGTAAGATGAGGAGAACGCGATGAAAAAAGCATCTGTAGTGGTACCGAATTATAATGGAAGGAAATTTCTGGAAAAGTGTCTGAGATCTCTGGAAAATCAGAGCGTTTCAGAGTTTGAGACGATTCTGGTGGACGACGGGTCTACAGACGGGAGCGCGGCATATGTACGGGAACAGTTTCCCTGGGTGCGTATCCTGGAGCTTCCGGAAAACGGAGGGTTCTGCCGGGCTGTGAACCGGGGGATCCAGGTATCGGAGACTCCTTATGTGATCCTGCTGAATAACGATGTGGAAGCAGACCGGGAGTTCGTGCGTGAGATGCTGGCGGGGATCCGGAAGCACAGAAGCTGCTTTTCCTGTTCGGCACAGCTTCGGAATATGCAGAAGCCGGAGTTGATCGATGACGCAGGAGATTATTACTGTGCTCTGGGATGGGCTTTTGCGCTGGGAAAGGACAGGCCCTTCTCTGACTATCAGAAGCCAAGGCGGATTTTTGCAGCCTGCGGCGGAGCAGCCATTTACCGGAAATCCCTTTTGGAAAAAACCGGTCTTTTTGATGAGAAGCATTTTGCTTATCTGGAGGATATCGATCTGGGTTATCGGGCGCAGATCTACGGTTATGAAAACTGGTATCTGCCGAAGGCGGTGGTCTATCATGCAGGCAGCGGCACCAGTGGTTCCCGCTATAATGAATTTAAAGTCCGCCATTCTTCACGGAATAATATTTATATGATCTACAAAAATATGCCGCTTTTTCAGATTTTGCTGAATCTGCCGTTACTTCTGGCGGGGTTTCTGGCAAAGCTGCTGTTTTTTGCAAAGAAAGGTCTCGGCGCCGTCTATGCGAGAGGAATTGCAGAGGGAATATCCATGTCCCGGCAGGGAACGAAGGTTCCTTTTCAGGCAAAATATCTGAAAAATTATGTAAAAATACAGTTTGCGCTGTGGCTGAATATCCTCCGCAGGGTAAGAAACAGATAAGTTTAAGAAAAAATTCTGTTGCCCTTTTGGGGGAGATATTGTATGATAAAGTCGTTTAACATCGTATCCGCGAAAATGCGGAGGAGATATGGAAAAGCAAAAAACAAGAGAAACCAGCAGTAAAGCACTGCTGCAAAAGGAGGGAACAGGTTGATAAAGGATAACCAGCAGTTCTTCAACCGGATGCATGTAGTTGTAGATGGGGTTGTCACAGCCATATCCTATCTGCTGGCATGGTTCATCCAGTTTACCTTTCTTGCAGATGAGAAGGCAGGAAAGCTGCCGTTTGAGTTTTATATGTTTATCCTGGCCTTTTTGGTGCCGGGGATGCTTTTATTATATTATGCGTTTAATTTATATACGCCGAAGCGCGTCCAGGGAAGAAGGCTGGAGGCGGGAAATGTCATCAAGGCGAACACCATTGCCCTGCTGATCATGGTGCTGGTGCTGTTCCTGCGTCATCAGGATGACTTCTCAAGGCAGATGATGTTCCTGTTTTACGGGATCAATATTTTCCTGGAAACGCTGGTTCGGAATCTGATCCGCATGTTTCTGATGAGGATCCGCAGAAACGGCATGAATTTAAAGCATATCCTGCTGGTGGGGTACAGCCGGGCGGCGGAGGAGTATATTGACAGGATTAAGCAGAATCCCCAGTGGGGCTATCTGATCCGGGGGATTTTGGATGACAATGTGGCGAGAGGCACCCGCTATGGAGATGTCAAAGTCATCGGGCGGATCGACAACCTCATGGTCATTCTTCCGGAAAACCGTCTGGATGAGATTGTCATTACGCTGGGCCTGCAGGAATATGATAAGCTGGAACATATCGTGGCCTTATGTGAAAAATCGGGTGTGCATACAAAATTTGTACCTGATTATAATAACATTATTCCCACAAAGCCATATACAGAAGATCTGCTGGGGCTTCCGGTCATCAATATCCGGCATGTCCCGCTGTCAAACACCTTTAATCAGATGGTAAAGCGCACCATGGATATCATAGGTTCCCTGGTATGTATCGTATTATTTTCACCGGTTATGCTGTTTGCGATATTGATGATGAAGCTGACCATGCCGGGGCCTCTGATCTTTAAGCAGGAGAGGGTCGGGCGTCACAATAAGCCGTTTCAGATGTATAAATTCCGTTCCATGGAGGTTCAGAAGGAGTCGGAAGAAGCGAAGAGATGGACTGTGAAAAACGATCCCAGAGTAACAGGCTTCGGGAAATTTATGCGGCGGACCAGCATTGATGAGCTTCCGCAGCTCTTTAACGTGATCAAAGGGGAGATGAGTCTGGTGGGTCCCAGACCCGAACGGCCGCAGTTTGTAGAAAAGTTCAGGGAGGAAATACCGCGCTACATGGTAAAACACCAGGTCTGCCCGGGCATGACCGGATGGGCGCAGGTGAATGGATATCGGGGAGATACGTCCATCAAGCGGCGCATAGAGTTCGACCTGTACTATATAGAAAACTGGACGGTGGGATTTGATATCAAGATCCTGTTCCTGACAGCTTTCAAGGGATTTGTAAACAAAAATGCGTACTAAGAGTAAAAAGAAGGGGTAATCTATGGCAGAGAGAAGAAACACGAGAAACAGCCGGGGATATTCCGGACATCCGACGGATGGCAGGAACAGACGGCAGGAACCATATCGTCAGAATTCTTCCTATGGAAATGACCCATATGGGAGAGAATACGACCCGAGAGGATACCGTCAGGACGATCCTTATCAGGATCCATACCGCCAGGGGAGATACCGTCGGGAGGATGGCAGGCAGTACCGCCAGGAAGATGACAGGTATTATCAAGACCGATATGAACAGGACGATTATTACGAGCATGAGAACCGCAGAAACAGCAAAAAGAAGAAGCGCAAAAGCAAGAGGAAGATCGTGTTTGCGGTGGAGGTGCTGGTACTTCTGGTTCTGGCGGGTGTGCTGTTTGCTGCTTTCAAGCTGAGCAAAATACAGAAGCAGAACATTAGCAAAGGAGATATCCTGATCAATCAGGAGATCAGCCCGGAAGAGGCGAAGGTACTGGAAGGCTACACAAATATTGCTCTTTACGGCGTGGATTCCCGTGAAGGCAAGATGGACATCGATGCTCACAGTGATGCCTTGATGATCGCCAGCATCAACAATAAGACAAAAGATGTGAAGCTGGTATCTGTCTACCGGGACACCTATCTGGATAACACCAACGGGGAATACCGGAAAGCTACAGAGTGCTATTATTTCGGCGGACCGGAGCGTTCTATGAATATGCTGAATAAGAATCTGGATCTGAACATTACAGATTTTATCACCATTGATTTCAGCGGACTGGCAGATGTCATCGAGTTGATGGGCGGCATCGAGATCGATGTGCAGGAGGATGAGATCCAGTGGATCAATGGCTATCAGGAGGAAGGCTCTCAGGTGACAGGCAGAGAGATCGTTCCTGTGACTCAGGCAGGGCTTCAGACGCTGAACGGCCTGCAGGCAATGTCATACTGCCGGATCCGTTATACGGAGGGCAGTGACTACAAGAGAACAGAACGTCAGAGAACAGTTCTGGAAAAGATACTGGAAAAGGCAAAGACCATGGATTTGCTGACGCTGAATTCCATGATTGATAAGATGTCCGAGAATATTCTTACGAGTCTTGGCACCACGGAGATTCTGGGTCTTGCAAAGGATGTAGCCAAGTACAATCTGGTGGATACCACAGGATTCCCATTTGAGCTGCAGACCGCAAATATCAGCGCCGGGGATTGTGTCATTCCGCAGAATCTGGCACAGAACGTCCTGGAGCTTCACAACTGGCTCTTCGGCAGTGATGGATATACGCCGTCTGCCACAGTACAGGAAATCAGCAATTCGATTATTAATGAAACGGGAATACAGTAAAAAATGAGAGAATACACCGTCGATCTTGTAATTCCGGTATATAAACCGGATGAAAAATTTGATCAATTAATGCAGATGCTGCAGAGACAAACGTATCCGATCGGAAAGATCCTGATCATGAATACAGAAAAGGCATATTTTCCCAAAAAGGGATACGAGAAAATGCCCCATGTGGAGGTACGGCATCTGAAAAAGAAAGAGTTCGACCACGGCGGCACTAGAGATAGTGCCGCTTCTCTTTTGACGGGCGAGCTGATTCTGTTTATGACACAGGACGCAGTTCCTGCAGATGAATATCTGGTGGAGAAGCTGGCGGCAGCTTTTGAAGATGGGAACGTGGCGGCAGCCTTAGCCAGACAGCTTCCGGCTGCGGACTGTGAGCTTCTGGAGCGGTACACGAGAAGCTTTAACTATCCGCCGAAGAGCGGTGTAAAGTCGGCACGGGATCTTCCGAAATACGGGATCAAGACCTTCTTCTGCTCGAACGTCTGCGCCATGTACCGCAGGAGTGTGTATGAAAGGCTGGGCGGATTTGAAAAACGGACAATATTTAATGAAGATATGATTTTTGCGGGAAAGATCATCCAGAATGGAGGAAGAATCGCTTATGTGGCGGAGGCGCGTGTCATACATTCCCACAACTACGGAAATATGGAGCAGCTTCGGAGAAATTTTGACCTGGCAGTGTCCCAGGCGGAGCATCCGGAGATCTTTTCCATGGCAAAATCAGAAAGAGAGGGAATCCGTATGGTGAAGCAGAGCGCGAAATATCTGCTGCATATCAGGAAGCCCTGGCTCATTATAAATATGGTGGTAAAGAGCGGATTTAAATACACGGGATATCTGCTTGGAAAATCCTATCGAAAGCTTCCGAAAAAGCTGATTCTGAAGATTACGATGAACCGCAGCTATTGGCGGTAAATGGAAACGGAGTGCATACTTTTTTAAAGGAATTATCACAGATTGAACACAATTCGCTGATAAACTGTTTTCAGATCAGAAAAGGGAAAACTACAAAGGAGGTATTCACGATGTATGATGAATTTGATGATAGAGATGTAAGAAATGATCAGACGGGAGGCGGCGAGCCGGAACCGAATGATTATATGAACCGGGAGGTGTACGATTCCGGAGAAGAGGATCTGACAGACGATACATACACTGCGGAGGAGACGACAGAAGAGATCCTGCAGGAAGAGACAGAAGAATTCCGGCAGGAAGAGCCGGAGGCTTCTCACAGCGGAGTGGTGCAGCGCCAGCAGGAAAGCAGTTCAGGATTTTATCACTATGCTTACAATGGCGGGCAGCCTGACAGGGAGCAGACACCTCAGATGGAAAAGCAGAGTGAGGATTCCGGGAATAAACATAGCCGGGGATCAAGACCTCTCTGGAAGAGCTTTGCAGTCTGTGCAGGCATGGCGCTGGTGTTCGGAGTGGTAGCCAGTGCAGCCTTTCAGGTGACAGGCTTTGTGGGGAATAAGATCGCCCCCAAGGAGACAGAGATGACGGTGGGGACTGCGGATACCGTTCCTTCTTCCACCGAGAAACAGGAGGATCTCAAGACGGCAAGCACAAGTTCCGTGGAGACGGGTGCGGCAAGCATCACTCAGGTGGCGAAAAATGCGATGCCTTCTATCGTGGCGATCACCAACAGAGGCGTGGAGGAAGTGCAGAGTATGTTCTTCGGCAGAACCTACCAGCAGGAGACAGAGAGCGCAGGTTCCGGCGTCATCATTTCACAGAACGATACAGAACTTCTGATTGCCACAAACAATCATGTGGTGGAGGGCGCCCAGGAATTGAGCGTATGCTTTACTGTTGATACAGAGGAACCGGAGGACGCAGTCGTGCAGGCAGTGACCAAGGGGACAGATCCCTCTCACGATCTGGCAGTCGTGGCAGTCAAGCTGGCTGATATCCCGGACGAGATCAAGAAGCAGATCAAGGTGATTCAGATTGGTGATTCCGATGCTCTGGAGATGGGGCAGCAGGTCGTAGCCATCGGAAATGCACTTGGGTATGGACAGTCCCTGACGGTGGGCTATGTCAGCGCACTGGACAGAGAGGTCACGGTAGATAATATAACAAACAACATGATCCAGACGGATGCGGCGATCAATTTTGGAAACAGCGGCGGCGCCCTGTTAAATACAGCAGGTGAGCTGGTTGGCATCAACTCTGTGAAAGCGGCGTCCACAGGCGTTGAGGGAATGGGCTATGCAATTCCGATGAAGACAGCGCAGCCGATTCTGGATGAACTGATGAACCGTGTGACGAGGACAGAGGTAGATGCATCAGAGATGGGATATCTGGGAGTCGTTCCGAGGGATGTATCGGATGAGGCGAAGGAAGTTTACAACATGCCGGCAGGTGCATTTATTTATGAAGTGAGCGAGGGGTCTCCCGCGGAGGCGGCAGGCATCAAGAAGGGAGATATCATCACAAAACTGGACGGACAGACGATCTCTTCCAGAGATGAGCTGTTTGACCGCATGAATTACTATAAGGCAGGTGAGACGATCGATGTAGTCGTGGCCACGGCAGAGGGCGGCGAGTATGTGGAGAGAACCGTGAGCGTCACCTTAGGCGAACGCCCGGCAGATGCCGATACCAATACGCAGCAGCAGAGTTCCGGAGAACAGCAGCAGCGGGAAGCACAGCCGGAAGATGGCTATGACGGCTATGAAGATTTCGGAGACGATTATATGAATCCGTTTGAGCAGTTCTTCAACAATTATTAAGAATATAGGAAATGAGACGGAGCAGGAGATTGAAAATCCTGCTCCATTTTATATGCCTGTATCAATTATTATTACGGTTGGCGCAGTAAATGTGCGGACCTGTCTGGCTGAAGGGCAATGCGGATGGCTGGCAGCGGCGCAGATTTATAAAAAGTTCACTTGTGTCTGTATATATTCTGGGCTATAATATGTGGACAGAAAGAAATATGGTAACAGGTCAGCCTGGCTGAACTGTTACGAAATATGACGTATTTGATAAGGAGAGCATAAGCATGTCAGATGATAAGAAGATAGATGATGAATTATTAAAGGAAGAAAAAGAGGAAAACGGACAGGATGAATTTGAGGATGTCTGTTTTATGTGCCGGAGACCGGAAAGCAAAGCAGGAAAAATGATCCGGATGGGACAGGATATCCGAATCTGTCAGGGCTGTTTGCAAAAGGCTTTCGACATGATGGGGAACGGGCAGTTTCCCAACGGAAATATGGACATGTCGAAGCTTTCCGGGATACCGAACATCAGCATGATAAACCTGGCGGATCTGACAAAGCAGATTCCGAAACAGCAGAAGGTAAAGAAAAAGAAAAAAGAGGAGGAGCCGCAGAAGGCTTTTGATGTCAAGTCCATTCCGGCGCCCCATAAGATCAAGGCGAGCCTGGATGAGTATGTCATCGGCCAGGAGCATGCGAAGAAGGTGATTTCGGTAGCAGTGTATAATCATTATAAGAGAGTAGCGACGGATACGATGGAGGATATTCAGATCGAGAAGTCAAATATGCTGATGATCGGACCTACCGGAAGCGGAAAGACCTATCTGGTAAAGACGCTGGCGAAGCTTCTCGACGTGCCGCTGGCTATTGCGGATGCCACTTCTTTGACGGAGGCGGGCTACATTGGCGATGATATTGAGAGCGTGGTTTCAAAGCTTCTGGCAGCAGCAGGAAACGATGTGGAAAAGGCGGAGCACGGGATCATATTTATCGATGAGATCGACAAGATCGCAAAGAAGAAGAATACGAATCAGAGGGATGTGAGCGGAGAGTCTGTGCAGCAGGGAATGCTGAAGCTTCTGGAGGGCAGTGAGATTGAAGTTCCGGTGGGGGCTACCAGTAAGAACGCTATGGTTCCTATGGAGACGGTGAATACCAGAAACATTCTGTTTATCTGCGGCGGCGCTTTTCCGGGGCTTGAGGATATTGTAAAGGAAAGGCTGAATAAGCAGGCTTCCGTGGGATTTAAGGCGGATCTGAAAGATAAATATGACAAAGATCCTTATCTGCTGGAGAAGGTGACGGTCGAGGACATCCGCCAGTTCGGGATGATTCCGGAATTTATCGGCCGTCTGCCAATCATATTTACGCTGCAGGGGCTGACGGAGGATATGCTGGTGCAGATCCTGAAGGAGCCGAAAAACGCAATTTTAAAGCAGTATCAGAAGCTTTTGGCGTTAGACGAGGTACAGCTAAGCTTTGAAGAGGAGGCGCTGCGGGAAATTGCGAGAAAGGCAAGAGAGAAGGATACGGGAGCCAGGGCGCTCCGGGCGATCATTGAGGAGTTTATGCTGGATATTATGTATGAGATTCCCAAAGATGATAACATAGGAAGCGTTACGATCACAAAAGAATATATTGAAGGGACAGGAGCACCGCGGATACAGATGCGCGGAGTTCCGATGCTGGAGGGATAGGATGTTCTGGATCTTGATGGCGGCTGCCGTTTTTGTACTGGATTATTGTTTGAAACGGCAGGTGGAAGAGAAGCCGGATGATTACCGGAAGGAAATATTGGGCGGCAGGATACTGCTGCGCAAATCCCATAACAGGGGAGCCATGATGAACCTGATGGATGAGAGACAGCAGCTCGTAGCGGGATTTTCTCTGGGGCTTACGGTGAGTCTTACTGCCGCATGGCTGTATCTTTTGGGACGCCGGGGATTTGGGCTGATGAAGACGGGACTTTCCCTTTTGATAGGAGGAGCCTGCAGCAACGTCTTTGACCGGCTGAAACGCCGGTATGTGGTAGATTATTTTAGCTTTCAGGTGAAATGGAAGCGCATGCAAAAAATTGTATTTAATCTTGGTGACATTTGTATTTTCCTGGGAACTTTTCTTTTGTGGAATGGTCAACGCAAAAGTTGACAGGTTCCGTCAAAAATGGTAAGCTAACATGTACGAAAGCGGAAAGTGAATGGGATAGGAGATAGATGTTATGGATCAAATGCAGGAAGAACAATTTACCAAAACGCTGCTTGGGCTGGTCGATAAGGCAAAGACAAAGAAAAATGTTCTGGAATACAATGAAATCAGCGATGCATTCGCCAGCTTTGAGCTGGATGAAGATAAGATGGATCTCATTTTGGAGTTTCTGGAAAAGAATAATGTAGACATCATGCAGAATGGCGTGAAGGAGAATGACGGAGAGGAGCTTCTGATCGACAGTGATGATGATGTGATTCTTGGAGAGACGGAAGAAGTAGAGCTGATCGATGATGTGGATGTGCTGGAGGGAGTCAGCACAGAAGATCCGGTCCGCATGTACTTAAAAGAAATCGGTAACGTTCCCCTGCTGACCACAGAGCAGGAGGTTGCTCTTGCAAAGCGTGTGGAAGAGGGAGACGAGGATGCAAAGAAGGCACTGACGGAGGCAAACCTGCGTCTCGTAGTCAGCATTGCGAAAAAGTATGTAGGCCGCGGTATGCCGTTCCTGGATCTGATTCAGGAGGGGAATATGGGATTGATGAAGGCGGTCGACAAATTCGATTATACAAAAGGATACAAGTTCAGTACCTATGCGACCTGGTGGATCCGCCAGGCGATCACGAGAGGTATCGCGGATACGGGAAGGACGATCCGCGTGCCGGTACACATGGTAGAGACGATCAATAAGACGCTGCGTATGACAAGGACTCTTCTGCAGGAGCTGGGAAGAGAGCCAACCCCGGAGGAGGTGGCAGCCAGACTGAATGTACCCGTGTCCCGCGTCCGTGAAGTGCTGAAGATTTCCCGCGACCCGGTATCATTGGATACGCCAATCGGCGAGGATGACAGCCATCTGGGTGACTTTATCGAGGATGATTCTGCCCTGTCTCCGGCAGACTCCGCGGCATTTTCCATGTTGAGAGCAGAACTCAGCACGGCACTGGAATCCCTCACGGACAGAGAACGTCAGGTCGTAAGGCTGCGCTTCGGACTGGAGGACGGACGTGCCCGGACGCTGGAAGAGGTGGGAAAAGAATTTAATGTTACGAGAGAGAGAATACGCCAGATTGAGGCGAAGGCGCTTAGAAAACTGAGACACCCATCGAGGAGCAAGAGGTTGAAAGACTTCTTAGTATAAAAAAGAAAAAGGAGGAAATGGATGAGAGGTAGAAATCGGAATTCCTGGATAAAAAGAAAAGCAGTGAAATTAGGGGCTGCGATGTTGGGAGCCTGCATGCTATGTGCCGTTGCAGAGGTGCCATGGGCAGGACAGGGGATGATGACAGAGGTACAGGCAGAGGAAGTTTCTTTTAAGGATTATCTTCTGGAAAAATGGAGGAACAGAGAAACAACGATTGATCTGCGGGGATATCAGGTGACGAATGACGATGTAGGAGATTTTGTATTTCAGATGTACCGGTATGAGGCGGAATATTATTATGTAATGAAAACCTTTGAATATCTGGAGGATTCCGATGGATACATTACAGATCTGTATATGAAGTATGGACATGACAGGGATGTGGAACTGGAGGCGGAGGCGGCTAAAGTGCTTGCCCTGATCGATGATTCCATGTCGGATCTGGAGAAGGCTCTGGTCATCCATGATTACCTCTGCCTGGATGTGGAATACCAGGAGAATTATACGAGCAGCCATGAGGTGACAGGTCCCCTTCTGGAAAAAAAGGCCGTGTGTGAAGGGTATGCCAAGGCATATAAGTATTATCTGGACCGTGCGGGGGTTCCCTGCAGGATCGTAACGGGATATGCAGGGGGAGTGGCCCATGCGTGGAACCAGGTCCAGATAGACGGCAAGTGGTATTTTGTGGATGCTACCTGGGATGATTTGGACACGCAGGGAAGCGGCCTGCAATATAGCTATTTTCTGTGCAGCGGCAGTAAGCTTTCACGGGACCACGATTTTATTGCAGATTCCTACGAGCCATGTAATGATACGGCTTATGAGAATGCGTTTTGGGCAAACCGATTTGCATTGTCACCTATGTATGTGAAAAACGGTTCTATTTACTATATATACAGTGAAGGAACCCGATTCAGCGAGTATGGAATCTACCGGCACGACCTGAATAAGAATCGTCTCTCGGATAGAGGCAGCCAGATCGTTCCTATGGAGGATTCCTGGGAGATTTATGAAGGAACCGGATCCTATGAGCATGCTTCCTTTGTACTGAAGGATGGACTTCTCTATTACAGTACGCCGAAGGCAATCTATTCCTGTGGACTGGATGGGAAGAATAAGCAGGAGATTGTAACAACTGAGGGAACAGGGGAACAGATCTGGAGCCTGAAGATTTCCGGCGGGACGCTCTTTTATGAGACGGCAGAGACGCTGAGAGGATCACGAACGATGCACAGCCATGTGCTGGACGCGGATTACCGGAAGGCAGAGTATCCCATCAGTGTTCAGTCTCCGTCAGTGACAATTTCCTGCGGAGAGGAAAAGTATTTGAACAGCTTTGCGCCGGGAACGATCACCTATACGTCTGAGAATCCGGAAATCTGCACGGTGGACGCGCAGGGAAAAATCTCTGCGGTGAACAGGGGGAAGACGAAAATCATTCTTCAGACGGAGGAAACGGCTCTGTATCTGCCTGGAAGAAAGGAAATTTCCGTAGAGGTAGTTCCTAAGGACATTTCCGACGGTTATCTGATATTGTCGGATTACAATTTTACATATAATGGCAGTCCGCAGAAGCCGGTGGTTACCGTCATGGCAGGTTATGAGCGTGAGGTGCCGGAGGATGAATATACTGTTTCTTATGAAAATAATATTTATCCGGGAACAGCTACGGTCGTAGTTACTGGAAATGGGAAACATTATAGCGGAACATTGACAGCGACTTTTACGATTGGACAGGGCACGACGCCTGTTCCGGATACGGCTTACAGAGCGGAGATCGCAGGGTACAGGCTAAGCCTGAACGGAAAGATCGGCGTGAATTTCTATATGAAGCTGGGCGACGCCGTGGCAGGCAGCAGTACATCTTATATGCACTTTACGCTTCCGGACGGCACTACGAAAGATGTTCCCGTAGATCAGGCGGTTATTGACGAAAATACGATATCAGGAACAAGGTGCCATGTATTTTCCTGTGAAGTTGCTGCAAAAGAAATGACGGCGGAAATCAGGGCACAGATGATGTATGAAGGAAATCCTGTCGGGCAGGAATATTCTTATACTGTGAAGCAGTATGCCGAGCATATTCTGGAGAACCAGACGGAAAATACCGAATATGCGGCGGCAGCAGAGCTGGTGAAATCCATGTTGAATTATGGAGGCTATGCGCAGAAATATTTTGGATACCGGATGGAAAATCTGGCAAATGAAAGTGCCTATATCACTGAGGCGGATAAGAGTGTCGCATCTGTGAAAGCGGAAATGCTGGAACCGTATAAGAATCAGCAGGCACAGAAAAATGAAGCCGTAAAGTTGGAAGGCTCTAATCTGTCACTGCTTTCGGAGACAACACTGCGGTTATATTTTTCGATTACGGAAGGTATAGATGCAGAGACTGTAAGCTTTCAATATGGCGGAAAGACGCTGGAAAAAGTCAGGTCGGGAAACTACTATTATGTAGAGATCACGGGTATTGCGGCGAAGAATCTGGGTGAACCGTGTGAGGTCACGGTTACCTGCGGTGATACTTCCATGCCTGTGACATACAATGTTCTGTCATACTGTTACAATGTGTTGAGCCGCCCGACAGAAGGAAACCGCACGCAGGAGTTAAAAGATGTGGTAGCCGCTTTGTATCTGTATCATCAGAAGGCGAAGGATTATTCAGTTAATCAGGCATAAAAAGGGAGTATCTGTAAAACAAAAATTTTACAGATACTCTTTTTATGCCTTAGAATAAATCAGAATTCCTATGATAATGATCAAATTTCCGGTAAGCTTTCCTTTTGTAATCTTTTCACCAAGAAAGAAACGGGAGAGCAGAAGTACAAATACATAGGTAAAGGTATCAATGACGGAACCATACTTGTAGGGAACTCTGGTATAAGCGTAAGTGTTCAGGAGCAATACCCCAAAAAAAATGATATAAGCGGTAATGACACGCCAGTTCAGGTACTCGTAAATACCGCTCTTATGCTTGTCATCCGCACTCTGCTTTAACAGAATCTGTGAGGATGCGGAAAAGAAGGTTCCCGCAAACATCAATAACATAAATAGTTTATTCATATTTCTGCACCACCAATACTCCGATTAAGACCACCAGCATTCCAAGGAGATTGTTCCAGGAAAGGGACTCCCTGAAAATCAGTACCGCCCAGATCTGGGACCAGATCAGATAGACGCTCCGGTGGGCATATGCGGTGGAAAGGTCAAATTTTTTAATGATCTTCTGCCAGGCAAGAGCATAGATACCGCAGTTTGCGACCATCAGAAACAGGAAAAGATAAAGCATCCATCCGCCGATGCCATGTTCCCTGTACTGGATAGAGGCAAGCTTTGAAAAAATGCCTGTGAGAGAAAAAAGCATAATATTCAAATGAAGCTGCAAATAGTTTTTCACTTGTTCCATAATGTCTCCAAATCAATTCCATTTACCTTTACAGTCCGGCGTATGCGGGACATCATTTCATTCATCTCTTCTTCCCGTGAAGTTTCCAGAATGACCTGCCCAATGCGGCTGGTTCCATTCTGTACCTTTTCCACCTTTGTGCCTGCTGGGTAGTCGAGAGAAATATCAATGCATTGCCGGCGCAGGAAATCGAGACGGGCCTCGTCAATATCTGTCAGAATACCGTCACAGCCGGAAAAGAGAAGCTTTGCCATACAGGGGCGGGGAGTCTTAACAGTAAAGTCAGGAGTTTCCCCAAGAGCCTGACGGATTATCTGCTCATAATAGTCAAATCCGCAGTAGACAGAAATCAGTTCCGGAATGCAGGTGGCTCCCGCGCGGGCGCCGATTTCAAGAATATAAGCATCTTCTCCGGACACAAGGACATCGGCATTCACTGCACAGTTATCCATGCCCACAGCAGAGATGGCACGTTTCATCTGAAGATGAATATTCTGTTCCAGAGCGGGAGAGCAGCGGTAGGGAAAGCTGTGGCCCTCAGGAAGTGTAGTCCCTTCTGATGTGCAGGTGAATTTTTTATGGGGAAGCAGAAAACGGACTTTACCATTTGAAACAAAGCCGTCTACACCGATTTCCTCTGCTTTGATAAATCGTTCCACCAGCACATAGTCTTTTTTTGTGACTTGTCTGGCTGCCTGATATGCTGCAGTCAGTTCTTCCAGCGTATCCGCACGGGTAATTCCGCGGCTGCCGGAGCTGTCTACTGCCTTGACGATTACAGGAGGAGTGAACTGCCGGAAAATCATCTGTGCTTCCTCCAGTGAGGATACCTGAAAAGATTCCGGGGTGGAAACGTGATGCTTCTGAAAGGCACATTTCATAAGCGCCTTATCGGTTACGATTCTGGCGCAGGACAGCGGAACACCGGGAAGGTTTAAGGTTTCGCAGATAGCGCCCAGGGAAATGATCGCCACATCGGTGCCGGAGGTGCAGACACCGGAAATTCCGGCATTTTTTGCTAGGGTTGTCAGCTTCTTATAGTCAGTGGTATCTACTTCCCAGCTCTCATCTGCCAGCGCAAGTCCCGGGTAGTTTCCCGCATAGCTGGCTGCGATGGTGTAAAGTCCCATTTCCTTTGCTTTCCGGATCAAAGGCACCTGATAGATTCCGGCGCCCAGTATCAATAATTTACGCATCTGATTTTTCACTCTTTTCTTGCGCTTTTTCTTTTACATTGACTGTCTCACGCACGATATACTGCGGCGTATTGTTGATGCAGAGCATGATTTTGCCGAGATACTCCCCCATGATCCCCAGCACCAGCAGCACAAAGCCAAAAAACAACAGCATGGCGCACATGATAGAAGCCCATCCGATCTGAGAGCTGGGAGAAATCAACTGCCGGATCAGGATTGCCATAAATCCGATGAATCCTCCGGCAGAAAAGAGGGTTCCGAGCAGAGAGGAAATCCGCAGCGGAATCACCGAAAAGTTCCAGTAGGCCATCCAGAGCTTTACCAGCTTCCGGAAGGTGTAGTTGGAGGAGCCCTGCTCTCTCTGGTGATGCTCGATCGTCACATCTGCGATGTTGTTGGTCACACGGTAAAAGATAGCATCTATGTAAGGGTTGTAATTCGTATATTTTATGACTTCGTCCCTGACCAGCTTTGTAATGACCCAGTAATTGCTGGAAACGATGTTTTTGGGCCGTCCCAGCAGAATGCGGGAGGTTATCTTATTAAATTTGCTGGTGAGATTCTTGAGGAACGAGTTCTTTCTTTTGGCGTAGTCGCCGTAAACCAGATCGTAGCCCTCCTGAATCTTGTCCAGAAGCTTGTACATCTGGGAGGGATGAGTCTGCAGATCATCGTCCATTCCCACGATAAAGTCGCCGTTTGCATAATTCAGCGCCGCCATCAGCGCATTATGCTGGCCGAAATTCCGCGCCAGATTAATGCCCCGGACACAGGGATATTTTTCGGAAAGCTCTCTGATTTTTAAGAAGGTAGCGTCCTTCGAATAGTCATTTACCAGAATAAACTCATAAGTATATTGCGGCATTTTCTGAAACTCTGCTATGGTCAGTTCCACAACTTTGGCGATAGAGTCCTGTGAATTATAGCAGGGTACAACAACAGATACTAACATGGTATTCTCCTTTTCGTAATATCACAAAAAGTATAGCATATTTTTTCTGGAGGGACAACTGGAGAATCTTTCATATAAAAATGTCAGCATTTTTTTCCGGGTTTCGGACATACTATCAAAAAATAAGTTACAGTTCATTCTGGCGGCATGATTTACACACTGCATGGGTTATGGCTGAACTGTTACAAAAATACAGAATTGGAAAGGGAGGACAATATGAATCAGACAGCGGGACAGCAGAGTATACAGTTTGAGCGGGCGCCGCATATTATCAGCGCAGCCTCCATTGTTGGAAAAAAAGAGGGGGAGGGTCCTCTGGGAAATAAGTTTGACCTGGTGTGTGAAGACCCCATGTTTGGGGAGGATTCCTGGGAAAAGGCGGAAAGCACCCTGCAAAAAGAAGCGCTGCAGACAGCGCTTGGGAAAGCAAAGCTGCTGCCTGCGGAAATCCGATACCTTTTCGGCGGTGACCTGCTGGGGCAGCTCATAGCGACGTCTTTTGGCGTTATGGATATGAATATTCCCATGTTTGGATTGTACGGGGCATGTTCCACCTGCGGAGAGTCCCTGGAATTGGGCGCTATGGCGATCAATGCCGGGTATGCCGATTATGTGGCGGCAGTTACCTCCAGTCATTTTGGAAGTGCAGAAAAGCAGTTCCGTTTTCCTTTAGACTATGGAAACCAGCGGCCTCTGGCGGCTACCTGGACAGTTACGGGGAGCGGCGCCTTTGTGTTGGCTGCAAAAGGGGGTCATGCCAGAATCACAGGCGTGACACCGGGAAAGGTGGTGGACTATGGCGTGAAAGATTCCATGAACATGGGAGCGTGTATGGCTCCGGCAGCCTGCGATACCATCTATCAGAACCTGATGGATTTTAACCGTCAGCCGGAGGACTATGACAGGATCATCACCGGGGATCTGGGCTATGTGGGCCAGAGGATTTTGATTGATCTCCTAAAAGAAAAAGGATTTGACATCAGCGGGGTGCATATGGACTGCGGCATCGAGATCTATGATCAGGAGACGCAGGATACCCATGCCGGAGGAAGCGGATGCGGATGTTCGGCGGTGACGCTGGCTTCTGTGATTCTTCCAAAGCTTGAAAAAGGGAGCTGGAAGCGGGTGCTGTTTGTTCCGACGGGGGCGCTTTTGTCCACGGTCAGCTTTAATGAGGGACAGAGTGTGCCGGGGATCGCTCATGGAGTAGTGATCGAACATTGTTAGACAGGAGGAAAATATGGACTATATTTATGCATTTCTGGCAGGCGGCGCTATCTGCGCCCTGGTACAGATCCTGATGGAAAAGACAAAGCTGATGCCGGGAAGGATCATGGTGATCCTGGTGTGTACCGGAGCGGTTCTGGGAGCTTTGGGCCTGTATGAACCGTTTAAAGAATTTGCCGGGGCCGGAGCCAGCGTGCCGCTTCTGGGATTTGGTAATACGCTCTGGAAAGGTGTGAAGGAGGCTGTGGACAAAGAAGGCTTCATGGGAATTTACATGGGCGGCTTTACAGCCAGCGCAGTTGGAATCTCAGCGGCGCTGGTGTTTGGATACCTGGCAAGTCTGGTGTTCCAGCCAAAGATGAAAGATTAAGAATCGTTCAGTTATTTGCTGAACTGTTATAGAATAGCAGTATGATCCTCCTGTACTCCTTGAAGTCGGGAGGATTTTTTTGTATACTGTCTATATTCCCGCGAGCAACGGGCCAAGCAGCCATTCACAGGACGCCTTCGGTGTGCTTGCATGGATATTTGACTGACGAAAGAGGAGGAAAAATTTATGGA
>ENA-OPVH01000604-OPVH01000604.1-human-gut-metagenome-genome-assembly--contig:-NODE-604-length-22481-cov-2.230982_pt1 | contig 22481 bp, 17 predicted proteins | sample MGYA00241494_ERZ501980 | MGnify/ENA primary metagenome ERZ501980 (study PRJEB25962, sample SAMEA1964914) | human gut metagenome | biome: human gut; feature: human-associated habitat; material: faeces... | reverse complement strand
CCGTTCGTCTTGCAGCCCCTCACATTTTTCCGGGCGCCTACTGTCACTTGCCGCGCAACATGCCATTCCACATACCCACGAAATCCGGAATCGTCTTGCGCGTGGTCTCCACATTCGTTACTTCAATGCCATCAATCGCCAATCCGAGCATCGCGGCGAAGGTGGCCATACGGTGGTCGGCATAGGTCTCCATCACTGCACCGTGCATCAGGTCCCGTGCAACCGGTGCTATGGAGAGGCCCTCCGCCTCCTCCTGAGCGTCGGATCCCACACGATTGATCTCGGTAGCCAACGCCTCCAGACGATTCGTCTCATGACCTCTCAGGTGACCGATGCCCACCAGCACACTCGGTGCGTTCGCGAATACGGCTATGGCGGCAATACTCGGCGTTATTTCACCGATTGCCGAAAGGTCGCACTCCCCCAAACCTTCGATTACACCATCGCTGCTCACTTCCAAAATGCCGTTGTAATCATCGGGGAAGCATTCGCAATCGTTCACCTCATTGAACGGTTCACCCCCCAAAGTGATGGAGGCACCGAACCGATGCAGAATGTGCGGCAGGAAACCACCTGGCTGCGTGGTGTGTGCCGGCCAGTTCGGAATACGCACCGAGCCGGATGCGATCAATGCCGCACCCAGGAATGGTGCTGCATTCGATAGGTCCGGCTCCACCACCACATGAGCCGCCATCTGCAATTCGGCATGGTCCACAATCCATCTGCCCCGTTGTGGCATTTCGATATGGCCTCCGGCTGCATCCACGTCTTCCATCGTCATACGAATATGGGGCATGCTTGGCAATTGCACACCGGTATGCTCAAGAATCAAGCCATCAGGCAGCCGCGATCCAATGAGCAGGAGTCCCGAAATGAACTGAGAGGAAGCCGATGAATCGATACGCACCTTCTGTGGCTTGCCTTTGAGATTGCCCAGTTGCACAGGCGGCGTCACCGTAAATGGTAGATGCCCCTCCTCACCTTCGAACTCTATGCGAGCGCCCAGCTGCCGCATACCCTCAAGCACCGGGCCCATGGGGCGTGCGTAGGCCTGCTCGTCACCATCGAAACGCACCGGTCCCTTGGCGAATAATGTCAACGGCGGCACGAATCGCATCACGGTGCCCGCAAGGCCGCAAAACACCTCGGTATTGCCAGTGAACCCTTCGGCGGGGGGTATCACCGTAACAGTGGTGGGTTCCGTCGCGTCTTCCTGGAAGGCCACGCCCAAGGCCTTCAATGCCCCCATCATCAGTTCAGTGTCACGCGATCGGAGCAGACCCTCGATGCGCACTGGCTTGCGAGATAGTGCCGCCAGAATGAGGAATCGGTTCGACAGCGACTTGGATCCGGGAATGGTCACCGTGGCGTCGATAGGCGCGGTCGCCACAGGTGCCTTCCATATGGTTGTGTTCTGTTCACTCATACTCATATCGTATCGTTACCAGTGAAATACCGTGTGAAAATGCTCCTAAGAGGGGGACATATGGAAAACTCACGGCGACTGCAGGAGTTCTAGGTCGGGCTGACAGGATTTGAACCTGCGACATTCTGCTCCCAAAGCAGACGCGCTACCAAGCTGCGCCACAGCCCGAATGTGCCTTCTCGGGGCGTAGAAGCCCGTCAAGCACAGGAAATAACTATAACACAGGGTCTGACATTGTGCATACAATGGGGTGTCGGAAGATCGAGGTGATATGGGACGTCATCAACGGGCAGAGGCCTCGGGCCTCATCTCATTCGTGATTTGCGCCATCATAGGCGGATTCGGCATGTATTGGTACATGCAGGCAGCTTCAGCCTTCTGGCAGATCTCACAGCGCCGGTTCATGGTCTGCGCCGGAATCGTGGCGGCATGCGGTGTGGCCTCGTTCATCGCCGGATACCTGCGGCGCAGGAGTTACAACACGTTCCGTGGCATTTGGATGTTCCATCTGCGCCGCATATTCGAGGTGCTCGCCCTTTCCATCGTCTACGCCTCCACGCTCTTCCTCACCTCGTACATGCTGTTCAACGTGATGAACGGTGCCATGGGCAAAACCGTATTCAGCACCTATATTCCGGCCATATGTGCGGCTTTCGCCGGGGTATCCGGTTACCTCACCTTTGTGCAGGCGGAATTGATGGATGCCAAGACACTGGCGTCACTGCTGCCCTTCTTCATTATTTCAGGCGTCTGCACTGCAAGTTTCACCACCAACGACCCCTATTGGTTCAATAACAATTTCTCGCAACTGGGTGACCGTACCACTTTTGCTGCCCGTATGTTCAACTCGACGCTCATTCTGGGCGGTATCTGCATCATCATCATCAGTTACTTCGCGGTTTCCGAGCTCATCGCCACCTACCGAGTGAGGGGTCCTCATGGCACCGTGCACATGCGCAATCCGCATTTCTCATACCATGTGCCGAAGTTCAGGGCGCGCATCATCGCCTTGTCCATACTGCTGGTGCTGTGTGGCGTGTGCTTCATCGGCATCGGCTGCTTCCGCTATACCCCTCATCCGATTCTGCATAATGTGTTCGCCCGTGGCATGCCGTGCGTGATGTTCGTCATGCTCATAGGACTGCCTTGGCTGGCGCCGCAGCTGTCGAGATCGTTCTTCGTCATTTCCGATCTCGCCTTGGTGGTCTGCGCCGTGGAGGGTGTCATGTGGCTCAAAGGTCACAATACGCTGACGAATGTGGAGGCGCTGGCCGCCATGCTGTTCCTTGGCTGGTTCATCGTCTTCTCCCGGCAGATCGCCTCCATTGAGGCCGACCGCATCCAGCAGCAGTTGCTGCTCAGGCAGACCGTCTCGCTCGATGAGCTCGATGCGAATGAGGTTTTGGATGACGCCGCGGAGACGGAATTCCAGACCGTGCTTGACGAGGATCCCGGCATTGTGGGCAACGATTCGAAGGGTGTACCGGCCCAACGGTCATAATGACCTTATATCGACGCGTGTTGCGTATGCGAATGGTTTTTCGCTCGCATACGCAACATATCTCAACGCTGGTTATGATCCGCTTTACGGTCGCTCATGAGCATGAGGAACGATCTTGACTGGGCCGTGATGGCGAATCCCGCCTCGTAATTGAGCTCGGGTCCCTTTGGATTGTGTGTGTCGACGATGAGCCGCCATTTGCGCCCATACTGCTCGCTTGGCAACGTGAACATGATCGGCTCGTAATGGGCATTGAAAATCAGAATGAAATCATTGTCCACCATGCGGTTGCCGTACCAATCCGTCTCCGGCATTCCGCCGCCGTTGAGGAACACCATGATGGACGAGGCATGCGTATTCGACCAAGCCTCGGCATCCATTATCTTGCCATTATGCTCGAACCATTCCACCTGAGGCACTGCATCCTGCGGCATATCGCTGCTGCGCCCGGTGAAGAAGCGCCGGCGATGCAGCACAGGATGCTCGAGTCGTATATGGATGAGCTTCGTGACGAAGTCCAGCATGTCCTGCTGGTAGTCTTTGAGGTCCCAATGGGTCCAAGACAATTCGTTGTCCTGGCAGTACGCATTGTTGTTGCCCAACTGCGTGCGGCACACCTCGTCGCCGCCGCAGATCATGGGTATGCCTTGCGAAAGCAGCAACGTGGCGAACATGTTGCGCATCTGGCGATGCCTCAATTCGTTCACGTCGCGAATGGTGGTGGGTCCTTCCACACCACAGTTCCAGGAACGGTTGTTGTTCTCGCCGTCACGATTGCCCTCATCGTTGGCTTCGTTGTGCTTCTCGTTATAGCTGACGAGATCGTTCATGGTGAAACCATCGTGCGCCGTGACGAAGTTGATCGAGGCGACGGGCTTTCGGCCGTTCTTCTGATAAAGATCGGAGGAACCCATGAGACGACTGGCGAGCTCGGGCAGCGTGGATGGCTGCGAGCGCCAGAAATCGCGCACACAGTCACGGAAATGACCGTTCCATTCCGACCAATTCGGGGGGAATCCACCCACCTGATATCCACCGGAACCCAGATCCCATGGTTCCGCGATGAGTTTGACCCGTGAGATCACCGGATCCTGCTGTACGATGTCGAAGAATGCGGAGAGCTTGTCGACCTCCTGGAACTGGCGTGCGAGGGTCGCAGCCAAATCGAAGCGGAAGCCGTCGACATGCATCTCCTCCACCCAGTAGCGCAAGGAATCGGTGATGACCTGCAAAGCGTGAGGCGAGCGCATCAGCAGCGAGTTGCCAGTGCCGGTGGTGTCGAAGTAGTGCAACGGGTCGTTGTCGACCAAACGGTAATACGCCTGATTGTCAATGCCCTTGAAGCTGAGCGTTGGCCCCATGTGGTTGCCCTCCGCAGTGTGGTTGTACACCACATCGAGGATTACCTCGATGCCGTTGCGGTGAAACTCCTTGACCATGGCGCGGAATTCGTTCACCTGTTCGCCGCGCTGGCCTTGGCTTGCGTAGGCATTATGCGGCGCGAAGAATCCTATGGTGTTGTATCCCCAGTAGTTGTTCAGGCCTTTCTCCTGAAGGAACGGGTCATTGACGAACTGGTGTATCGGCATGAGCTCTATCGCGTTCACCCTGAGTTTTTTCAGGTATTCGATGACGTTTGGGTGTGCGAGGCCTGCATAGGTGCCTCGGATCTCCGGAGGCACCTGTTTGTTCAGATTGGTCATGCCACGCACATGGGCTTCGTAGATCACGCAATCCGAATATGGGATGTACGGGTGCTGGTCACTGCCCCAATCGAAGAACGGGTTGATCACGGCGGCCTTCATCATATGCGCCGCGGAATCGAGATCGTTCATGTTGTCGGGGTTGTTCGGGTCGTTGAACCAATATGAGAACAGACTTTCGTCACCGTCGATGTTGCCTTCTATGGCCTTCGCGTACGGGTCGAGCAACAGCTTGTTCGGGTTGCACCACTGCCCCTGCTCCGGATTGTACGGCCCGTGGATGCGATAGCCATAGCGTTGCCCTGGCTGGATTCCGGGCAGATACGTATGCCAGACATACGAATTCTGTTCGGTGAGTTCGATGCGGCTTTCGTTGTCCTGATCATCGAACAGGCAGAGTTCCACCCGTTCGGCCACTTGGGAGAAGAGCGCGAAGTTGACGCCGGCGCCATCGTAGCTGGCTCCTAACGGATACATTGAACCTGGTCGTGCTTGCATGTATCCCAGTATGGCACATTCCACGGTGGCACGTGCGATTTTGCTTCTCGGCTATTTAACCTGCAATTCACGTAATCGGCGTATCCGTTCATGCTGAATCGCGATGATCGAGTTCGATGCGGTAACCGGCAACGTGAGCAGATCGTCCCAACCGACCCACGTCGACTCAACATGCTCGTCACCATCGAACTCGGTGTGTGTGGCATGCCAGGCATGCAGATGGAGCACGAAGATATGCGCAAGCTCATCGGTCATGCCCTCCGAGGAGTAGTAATCGCCGACGATATCGAAATGCACGTCACCGTCGGTGTCCGCAACCACACCCGTCTCCTCGCGTAGCTCACGCAACGCGGCGGTATGCGGGTCCTCGTCATGGTCGATCAGCCCAGCGGGGAGCCCGTAGGTGAACCGTCCAATCCCCGCACGGTACTCTCGTTCAATCAGGTAGGTGTCGCGCACGCAATCATGCACGAGCATGACCACACAGGGCGCATGCACCAGCACCTGCCGGCGGATGACAATCTGGTCGCCGTTGTTCCGCGTCAATGCGATTCTACGATCATCGACATGGAATATAGCACCCCTGTACTTGGTCTCACTGTCCAGTACTCGCGCGGGGATGTCCATGTTCACGCCATCTGAACTGCGGTCGAGCATGGCATCGATGATCTCAGATTCCACATTCCGCTCACTGTCGCAGCCCATGGGTCACCTACCGGCTTCTGGCGATGGATCGGGATGGCCGCAGACGCCCGGAAGGACCAGATCCCATGGGTCGGTGCTCGTCGTGTTCCAACGCACGTCGATAATGTCTCCCGTAACTTCCTGCACCATCCGCGGAACGTCTTCGAGCGCATAGTTGAACCACATGCTCTCTATGGCGCTGTGCGGGGTGTTGATGAGTGCGGGGCGCATGTGGGGGCAATCGGACGGCCCTCCCAATCCGATCCCCTCCCTGCGCATGGAGGCTTCGTAGTACGATTCCTGAAGCTCATCGGTGGCAGGGTGGTGGCGTAGGTCGCTGGTCACATACACATCGGCGTGCAATGCATGCACATTCGCGAACATGGAATCGCCGGAACCAGGAAGCACCGCCACCGTGCGAATCGGCATGTCGAGCGGACCAGCCACCTGTATGCCGTATTTCGTGAATGGCAACACCTGAGCCACAAGGGTGGCGAAACGCTCCAATGTCGTCGGCGTACCGAGCCTGCCGAAACGGCCAATGCCCACCGTATGGGAGGAAGTCGGATCGTCAATCGGCACTATCGGCGCCTGATTCTCAAGCCCGAACGCATCAGCGGCTGCTTGCGCAACGCCACGGTAGGCGGCATCGGCATTCGTGTGTCCTACCCACAGCGCGCAGTCGTGCTTGGCAAGCAGGTTGACTATGCGCCCGCGGAATGTGCGGCCTGAAACCTCGTGCACGGCGCGGAAGAACAGCGGGTGGTGCGTCACCAGCATGTCGGCTCCACTCGCGATGGCGTCTTCGACCACTTCCATGGTCGGATCAGCCGCGAACACGATGTTGTTCACCGTATTGCGCAGATCACCCACAATGAGTCCAGGATGGTCCCAATCCTCCGCATATCGCAATGGGTACAGCGTTTCCAGCGCACCCATCACATCGTATACCGTGGCCATATTCACTCCTTATCCCACGCCGCCCAGAACTTGCTCAGTGGGCGGCCTGCTGCCAATCGGACCCCACACCGGTGGACACATCAAGCGGCACGGCGATGTTGACCGCATGCTCCATCGCATCACGCACCAACTCGGTCACACGCTTCTCCTCGCCGGGAGCCAGTTCCACCACGAGTTCATCGTGGATCTGCAGCACGATGCGGCTGTTCAGGTTGCCGTCCCGCAAAGCGCGATCCACGCGGATCATCGCGATCTTCATGATGTCTGCGGCAGTGCCCTGAATCGGGGCGTTCAGTGCACCCCGTTCCGCGGCATCTCGTGCCACCCGGTTGGCCGATGTCAAGGCGGGGAAATAACGCCGTCGACCAAACATCGTTTGCGTATAGCCGGTATTGCGGGCATTGGATACCAGCGACTCCAGATAATCATGCACTTTGCCGAAGGTCTGGAAATACCGCGATCGCAGTGCAGCCGCCTCCTTCGACGGGATGCCCAGCTGCTGCGAGAGCCCATAGGTGCTCAACCCGTAGGCCAGCCCATAGCTCATTGCCTTCACGTGGTTGCGTTGGTCGGGCGTCACCTCGTCGACCGGGATGCCGTACACCATACTGGCCACATACCGGTGGAAGTCCGCCCCTGACTTGAATGCCTTGATGAGCGCCTCGTCGCCCGACAGATCCGCCATGATGCGCAGCTCCACCTGCGAATAGTCGGCGCTGAGCAGGTCTGCGAACCCCTCACCAGGTACGAAGGCTGAGCGGATGTCACGGCCGGTGGCATTGCGGTTCGGAATGTTCTGCAGATTCGGATCCACGGAACTCAGACGTCCCGTTGCGGCGACCGTCTGCGTGAACGTCGTATGAATACGCCCATCGCGCGGATTGATGGCGTCGATGAGCGTCTGCACGATCTGACGCAGCTTGTTCACCTCACGATGCCGCAGCAATGCTCCGAGGAACTCGTTGGGGCGGCTCCCCTCCTCGGAGGTCGCGTACAAGGTGGTGAGCGCCTTGGCATTGGTTGAGTATGAGCCTCTTTTCGTCTTCTTGGTGGGATTGAGCCCCATCTCTTCGAACAGCACCACACCGAGTTGCTTGGGACTTTGCAGATTCACCTCATGGCCGGCAGCCTCATAACAGATCTGTTCCATGCGGTTGGATTCGTCGGTGAACATCTCCAGCAATTCATCGAGACGGGCACGGTCCACGCTGGCTCCGGTGTGCTCCATATGGAACAACGCCACCGAGGTGGGCAATTCGATATCACGCAACAGGCTGTACTGGCAGCGTTGTTCAAGCTGCCGAGCCAACGTTCGGGCCAGCAGGCTCACAATGGCAGCATTACGCACCACCTTTCGGTCACGTTCGGCGCGTTCGTCATCCATTCCGATATCGAGGGTGCCCTGTTCCGTCTCCGTCACCTCCTCGGCGTGCCGATGCAGGAAGTGATCGGCACAATCCTGCAGCGATCCCCCTTGGAAATCCGGGTCTATGAGATATCCGGCAAGATTGGTGTCGAACAGCACCATCGGCAATCGCAGATTCACGGCACCAAGCATGTGCAGATGCTCCTTGTACCCATGGACGCTCAGTGTGGCGGCATAGGTGTCAAGAATACGCTGCAGAGCCATATGGTACTGCTCGTCATGCGGGTCGACCACCACCGCATGACCGTCGGCCATCAACGCCAGTCCCGAGATCGAGGATCGTCCCGGCTTGGGGCTTCCCGATGCGAACAGACTCCAGGAACCTTCCACGGCTTCGACGCATTGCTGGCTTTGCGCGTCATATTCGCCCACCACATCCAATGTGGTTGACGAGATGCTCTTGCCCGAGGCGATGGGACAGTGTTGCTGGGCCCATGCCTCAAGCGACGCGGGGGCGTCGATTTCATCCACCACAGGTTCCTGCACCCTCACTGATTCGGGGGTGTCGAACGACCCATCGTCAAACTCCCCTTCGAACTCGAACCGTTCAGCGTCAGAGGCCTTTTTCGCGACCGGCTGGCCCGGGTCCCCCGCATTGAATGTTTTGAGGAGTTTGCTTCGAATGCGTGCGCCGAAGTTGAGCTGGTTGAACAGCTCCTCCGCCTTGGCGGGATCCACTTTGCCGAAGGTGAGGTCGGCGATGTCAACACCTAGATCCAGATCACGCACCAAGGCGTTCACCTTGCGATTGAGCCTGATCTGTTCAATGCTCTCACGCAGTGCGTCGCCTTTCTTGCCCTTGATCTCGTCGGCATGCTCGATCACACCGTCCAAACCACCGTATTGGTTGATCCACTTGGCGGCGAAACCGTCACCCACACCCGGCACACCCGGTATGTTATCGGCGGTCTCACCGCGCAATGCGGCCAGATCGGGGTATTGGCGCGGGGTGACATGGTATTTGTCCTCCACGGCCTGCGGGGTCATGGCCTTGAGTTCCTTGAAATGATAGCCCGGGTACAGCACCGTGATGTCGTCATCGATGAGCTGGAATGCATCACGATCTCCGGACAGCACATAGGTGCGGTAATCCGCATGCTCCCCCATCGTGGCCAGTGTGGCGATCACATCGTCGCCCTCGTATCCCTGCTTGGTCACATAGGTCACACCGAACGCCTCAAGCATGTCCTGGATGAGCGGAATCTGCGAGATGAGTTCTTCGGGGGCTGCTTCACGTGTGCCTTTGTACTGGGTGAGCATCTTGTTGCGGAAGGTGCCCCCCTTCACGTCGAAGGCCACGCCGAGCAGATCGGGCTTCTGCGATGCGATGACCTGCGAAAGCATCGTGAAGAAGCCGTAGACCGCATTGGTGGCCTGACCGTCTTTGGCCGAGAAATTCTCCGCTGGCAGTGCGTAGAACGCACGGAATGCCAGCGAATGGCCATCAATCACCAGCAACGTTCCCCTGGTGCCCTGTTCATTCGTTTCCATTACCCACCCGTTCCGTTGATTTGTCACCATATGAAAACGTGACGTGCAATGCCTTGCACGTCACGTTGAGCGCCATAGGTCACTCCCCATCGTTCGGCTTGTCGCTGTATTTCTCGATGATGGCCTGTGCAAGGCGTTTCTTCGGAATGCGCTGGTCCATCGAGGTCTTCTGGATCCAACGGAACGCCCCGGATTCCGAGAAGTTCGCTTTATCCATGAGCAACCCCTTGGCACGGTCTATGAGCTTACGTTCCTCGAGCGTCTCCTTGGTCTTGCGCAGTTCCTCCTCGGCGTCCCTCAACTGCTCCTGGGTGGTGCGCAATTCGCTTTCGTTGCGTTCCACGCTGTCAAGCAGATCGTTGATCTCGGCGAAACGGCCCATGGCCACCGCCAAGGCAGGCAGCAGCTTGGATTCCTCATAGGGCTTGGTCACATAGGCCATGGCTCCGGCACCAATGGCCTCCTTCACCAGATCGGCCTGAGAGAATGCCGTGAGCATGACCACAGGGGCCAGATTCTCATCGCAGATCACGCCCGCCGCGGTGATTCCATCCATATGCGGCATCTTGACATCCATGCACACGACATCTGGCCTCTTCTCGCGCGTGAGTTCGATGGCCTCCTCACCATTGGCAGCCTCACCCACCACCTCATATCCGTTGTCTTCGAGCATGGCCACCAGATCCATGCGGTTCACCGACTCGTCTTCGGCCACGACCACGGTGGGATTGCGCTTGGCCTCCTTCTTGGCGACCTGTGCGTCAGCCACCTCGATCGCATCGGCGGCGTTGTCAACCGTTGGTTCCTCGGTGATGCTCTCTTGCTCTTCGTTGGACATACAAGCTCTCCATTCATTATTTCATGCCCGCGCTCCATATACGCATACACATGCGGGCTATGACATATTCCTGTCGGACGTATTCAGTGCTCCAACAGCACAGTGTAGCGCACTTATGCGCTAACATGCGTGTCAGTCTCGTGCCGGAGCCCCATCGTACGGGGAAACACCGATCATATGGTTCGGCGCCATGTACAGGCGCTGGATGGCGATGATGGACTTGGCATCGAGAATCGTGCCGTTGAGCACCAGCTCATAGCACTCCTGCGGGGTGAGGAAGCGAACCTGGGCACGTGCCTCGTTGGCGTACTGTTCCCGTTCGTCGATCGGTTCGAGATCATATGCGAAGTAGAGGGCGGTGTGCTGCGTGGAGTAGCTCGGCGTATTGATGAAGCGGCAGAACTGCGTCATCACCCCCGCCTTGTACCCGACTTCCTCCGCAAGCTTGCGATGCGCCACGTCGATCGGCCTTTCGCCCTTGTCGACCGCATGCCCTGCGGGAATCTCCAATGTCCAACGGTGCACTGGTATGCGGTACTGTTCGATGAGCGGGACCCTGCCGTCTTTCGTCAGTCCTATCACGCCAACTGAATCGCCGTTGTTCTTGTGCAGGATGAGACGTTCGAAATGCCCCACCGTCGGGGAGGTTAACGATACGCGGTCGATGTTGAAGTAGTGGCCGCCGACTATGGTTTCGCGCGCCTCCTCTTGGATGGGGGTACTGCGCCATGGATCGAAGCGACGATAGGTTTGCTTGCTCATGCCAGTCCTTTCTGGTTGTCTGCGGCTCATCTGTCTGTTTCCCATTGTATACAGCACGAACCGCGATGTTCCGTTAACAGCGGATAACATGCGATGAAAAAGGCTCGCCATGAATGTTCACGGCGAGCCTGTCGGTGCCCCCGGTGGGACTCGAACCCACACTGTACAGATTTTGAGGCTGTCTCCTCTACCAATTGGGATACAGGGGCGAAAGCAACCTATGTGAATATAGCACATACCTCGGCTTTTGCCAATTCAGACACTCCGAGATGACAACATGGGGTGTGCATCCGCGGATGCACACCCCATGAGCGTCCTGCCCGTCATGCGCTTAGGACGCTGACGGGTATATGCGATCAGTCGCAGGCACCCACGGTGTGAACGTAGATCGAATCGGTGCGGCCGGGCAGATGCTCACCCTGGGCGGAGCTCAGCACAACGATCTTGTCGCCATTGGCGACCTTGCCGTTCTTGCGCAGCACCTCGTCGGTGAAGGTCATCAGATCCTTGCGGGACATGTCGTGGTAATCCTCATCGAGCTTGATGCCCTCGGTGCCCCAGCTCAGCGCGAGCCAGTGGTAGGTGTGCTCGTTGGTCGTCAGGCCGTAGATCGGGGTGGCCGGGCGCTCACGGGAGACGCGGTGCACGGTGGAACCGGTCTGCGTGTAGGCGACGATGGCCTTGGCATTGAGCTTCTCTGCCAGATCAGCGGCTGCGGACGACACTGCGCCGGTGCTCGACATGTCGAGATCCTTGAGGTGAGGGATGCGATCGAAGCCGTGCTCGGTGGCATAGCCGGAGATGCGGGCCATCGTCTTGACGGTCTCGACCGGATACTCGCCGACGGCGGTCTCGTTGGAGGTCATCGTCGCATCGGCGCCGTCAAGCACGGCATTGGCGCAATCGGAGGCCTCTGCACGCGACGGAACCGGCGAATGCACCATGGAGCCGAGAACCTCGGTCGCCACGATGACCGGCTTGGCGTACTGGCGGGTGACCAGCGGCACCTCTTCGAACGGCATTTCCACAGCCATGTCACCACGGGCGACCATGATGCCGTCGAACACTTTGACGATATCCTCGAGGTTCTCCACGGCCTGCGGCTTTTCGATCTTGGCCACGATCGGGATGCGGCGCCCTTCTTCGTCCATGATCTCATGGGCGCGGTCGATGTCGGTCGCGAAACGCACGAACGACATGGCGATGATGTCAGCGCCGGTCTGGATGGCCCAACGCAGGTCGTTCTCATCCTTCTCGGTCAGCGCAGGCAGCGACACCGCGACACCCGGGAGGTTGATGCCCTTGTGGCTCGAGACCGGGCCGGCGACAACGACCTTGGTGTGCACGTTGTTTCCTTCGACCTTGGTCACCTCGAGACGGACCTTGCCATCGTCGATGAGGATCGGGTCCCCCGGATGGCAATCGCCCGGCAGGCCCTTGAACGTCGTGGAGGTGATGTGTTCATCGCCTTCGACGTCATCGGTCGTGATGATGAACTCCTGGCCTTCCTTGAGCTGCACCTTGTCTTCGCCTTCGGCGTTCTTCTTGAACCAGCCGCAGCGGATCTTGGGACCCTGCAGATCGACGAGGACCGCCACGTTGCGGCCGGTGGTCTTGGATGCTTCGCGCACGTTGTTGTACACGCGCAGATGGTCTTCCGGAGTGCCGTGCGAGCGGTTGAGACGGGCCACGTCCATCCCCGCTTCGACGAGCGCGGTGAGGTTTTCGAGAGATTCAGTAGCTGGACCGATGGTATCTACGATCTTTGCTTTACGCATGAATGCCTACCTATTCTTTGACGGTTGTGCTCCTTGGAGAGCACATTCAACATTGCTCTAGCTTACTCCTTTTTCGCTTTAGCCTGTCGCAAATAGCGAAGAAGTCTGTGAGCGCTCACAACCATTGTGCCGCAAGTACACACCATATGGCTCTCCGGCATGTCGCCTCAGGGGCGCTCCTGCGAATCCGAAGGTGCCGCGGCCTGCTTCGCGTCGATCGACTTCATCTTGATGACACTGGCTAATGCCGAACCGCCAATGCAGACGATGATGACAACCAGCGAAAGCCACGTGGGCACTTCCGGCACCATGCCCAACGGTTGGCCATGGTTGATGAACGGAAGCGTGTTGCCGTGCAACGCCTCGAGAATGAGTTTGACACCAATGAACCCGAGGACAAGCGACAGGCCGACCGGCAGATACACGAGCTTGTCGAGCAGGCGGCCCAGCAGGAAGTACAGCTGCTGAAGGCCGAGCAATGCGAACACATTGGAGGTGAACACGATGAACGGATCCTTGGTGAGACCGAATATCGCCGGAATCGAGTCGAAAGCGAACATGACGTCGGTGGTGCCGATCGTGATGAACACGATGAGCATGGGGGTCCAATACTTCCTGCCGTCGATGGTGGTGCGCAGCCTCTCGCCGTCGTATTCATTCGTGATATGGGAGAATCGCCGCATGAGGCGAATCAGTCCGTTCTCATGGAACTCCTCATCGTCGTCCTCCCCTATCGCCACTTTGACGGCCGTATAGATGAGGAAGGCGCCGAAAATGAAGAACACCCAGGTGAAACGCGAGACCAGAGCGGCACCGATGAGAATAAACAGCCCGCGAAGCACCAATGCAATCGTTATGCCAACCGAGAGAACGAACTTCTGCAGTTTCTTCGGCACCGCGAAGTTCGACATGATGATGACGAACACGAAGAGGTTGTCGATGCTGAGTGAATACTCGGTGAGCCAGCCCGAATAGAACTCAACGGCCGGCTTGGCCCCGGCCACCCACCATATCAATCCGCCGAAGACGAGCGCCATGGCGACGAAGAACGCAATGTGCTGCACGCATTCCTTGGTCGACGGTACATGAGGCCTGCGCCCCAGGACGAAGAGATCCACGACGAAGAAGACGACCAGCACGACATAGGTGCCGATCATGAACGAGATAGGTGTTTCTGCCATACAGGCCAGCTTAACGCAAGCCGTCCGAAATGGGCTGTCTACTGCTGCGCCTGTGTCATGGCCCGCAGCTCCTTCTTGAGGTCGCGAATCTCGTCACGCAAGCGCGCCGCCAGTTCGAATTGCAGCTGTTCGGCCGCGGTATGCATCTGATCGGAAAGCTGGCGAATAAGGTCTGCGAGATCCTGTGCGGGAAGGCCGGCCTTGAGAATCTCCTCATGGCGCCTGTCGGCTTCCTCGGGCGTCGTGTTCGGCAATCCAAGATGCGAGTTACCTGCCTTGCCGGAGTTGCGGTAGCCGCCCTCGAGCAGTTCCTGCGTGTCCACGTCCTCCTTGGCGAGCATGTCGTTGACGTCGCTGATCTTCTTGATGAGCGGCTTGGGGTCGATGTGATGCTCCTCGTTGTATGCCATCTGGATCTCACGACGACGATTGGTCTCCTCGATCGCCTTGCTCATCGAATCCGTCATCTCATCGGCATACATGATCACCGTACCGCTCACATTGCGTGCAGCACGTCCAATGGTCTGGATGAGCGATCGGTACGAGCGCAGGAAGCCTTCCTTGTCGGCGTCGAGGATCGCCACGAGCGACACCTCCGGCAGATCCAGGCCTTCACGCAGCAGATTGATGCCCACGATGACGTCGATCTTGCCCTCACGCAGTTCGCGCAGCAGTTCAACGCGTCGCAGCGTGTCGACGTCGGAGTGTAGGTATTCCACCTTGATGCCGCGTTCCAGCAGGTAATCGGTGAGATCCTCGGCCATCTTCTTCGTCATCGTCGTGACGAGCGTGCGCTCCCCCGCGGCCACACGATCTTTGATTTCGGCGAGCAGATCGTCGATCTGTCCCTCACCGGGCGCACTTCGATCTTGGGATCGAGCAAGCCTGTGGGTCGTATGATCTGTTCGACCACGCCATCCGAAAGCCCCAGCTCGTAATCTCCCGGTGTTGCCGACAGATAGACGGTCTGGCCCACCCGATCGAGGAATTCCGGCCATTTGAGCGGACGGTTGTCCATTGCCGAGGGAAGTCGGAACCCATGCTCCACCAGCGTGCGTTTGCGGCTGGCGTCGCCCTCGTACATAGCGCCGATCTGGGGGACGGTCACGTGTGATTCGTCGATGACCAGCAGGAAATCGTCGGGGAAGAAGTCGAGCAATGTGTGCGGTGGCGTGCCGGCCGCACGCCCATCGAAGTGACGTGAATAGTTCTCCACACCTGAGCACACCCCCACTTGCGAGAGCATCTCCAGATCGTACGTCGTACGCATGCTCAGACGTTGCGCCTCAAGCTCCTTGCCCTGCTTGCGCAGCTCGGCCACACGCTCGTCGAGTTCCCGCTGGATCGAATCCAACGCCTTCGCCATGCGTTCGGGACCGGCAACGTAGTGCGAAGCCGGGAAGATGTGCACGTCACTGACCTGCTCGATCACGTCGCCGGTGAGCGGGTGCAGTGTGGAGATGCGGTCGATCTCGTCGCCGAAGAACTCGATGCGTATGGCCAGCTCCTCATACACCGGGATGATCTCCACCGTGTCGCCCCGCACGCGGAAGGTGCCGCGCGTGAATGCGATGTCGTTGCGCTTGTACTGCATGTCGACGAAGGTGCGCAGCAGATCGTCGCGATCAATCTGGTCTCCCTCGTGTAGAAAGAGCATGCGACCGGCGTATTCCTCAGGCGTGCCCAAACCGTATATGCAGGAGACGGTGGCCACAACCACGCAGTCGCGACGTGTGAGCAGATTCGCGGTCGCGGCATGGCGCAGGCGCTCCACGTCGTCGTTGATGTTCGAATCCTTCTCGATGTATGTGTCGGTCTGCGGGATGTAGGCCTCGGGCTGGTAGTAGTCATAGTACGAGACGAAGTAGCTCACCGCGTTGTCCGGCATCAGCTCGCGGAATTCGGCGCACAGTTGGGCGGCGAGCGTCTTGTTCGGTTCGATGATGAGCGTGGGCCGCTGCAGCCGTTCGATGAGCCACGCGGTGGTGGCGGTCTTGCCGGTGCCGGTGGCGCCCATCAATACTACGTCGTTCTCGCCGTTCTCGATGCGAGTGGCCAGTTCCTCTATGGCCTTCGGCTGGTCTCCGGAGGGCTGGTACGGCGACTTGACAACAAACGGCTTGTTCGTGCGCTCGATGTTGAATCCCATGGCGATCCTTACTCCTCGGCGAACCATTGTCCGACAAGGCTATCAACATATTCGAACGTCTGTTCTATCGGCTGTGTCGCGTCGATGACAACGTCGGCATACCGCAGCCGGGAGGCCTCGTCTCCCTGTACATACACGCGGATGTGCGCCTGCTCCTCGGTCATGCCCCGCGTCTCGACAAGCCTGCGGACACGCAGATCCTCCGGTGCCATGACGCACGCTATGGCGTCGAACACGAATGGAATCGTGTCCATGACCTCGCCGAGTAACGGGATATCGTGGACGATGACATGCTTGCGGCCGTCGCCGACCAAACTTCGCTCCCTATTGCGAGCGAGCTCGTACACCAGTGGATGCATGATGCCGTTGAGTGTTTCGGTGGCGTTATCCGGGGCCCCTTCTCCGAACACATGCCGGGACAGGATCCGTCGGTCGACGCCTCCGCGCCCGTTCAGAATGCCAGGGCCGAATGCCTTGACCAGAGGATCGATCGCCGGGGAACATGGCTCCTGCAGGATGTGCGCAAGATGGTCATAGTCGATCACATCGGCGCCGTCTTCGGCCATTCTGGTGGCCACAGTGCTTTTGCCCGCTGCTATGCCACCGGTCAGCGCGATGCGCATGCATCGCCACCCGTTGACGGTCTGCATGATGCCTCCTTTTCACATGCATGGGATATGTACCGGGCATATACGGAGGGAGGCGCCATGCGCGTGTGCACATGACGCCTCCCGAATCGAAGCGGAACAGCTTCAGCGGCTCACTTCTTCTCGCTCAGCAGCTGCTCGCGAAGAGCGGCCAGCTGGTCGGAATCGGCGAGGGTGCCGTTGGATTCGGACTCGGAGGAGTAGTTCGAAGTCTCTTCGACCTTCTCTTCCTTGGCAGGAGCCTGACCGTCCTCCTGAGCGGAGGCCTCGGCGTTCTCGAGCTCCTTGCGCACGAATTCCTTGTGCAGCTCCCACAGACCGTGAGCAGAGGCGTACTGGGCCTCCCATTCCTCACGCTGCTTCTCGTAGCCCGGAATCCACTCGTTGGTGTTCGGGTCGAAGCCCTCCGGGTACTTGTAGTTGCCATCCTCGTCGTACTCGGCCGGCATGCCGTAGAGCGCCGGATCGAAATCCTCGGAGTTCGGGTCGACAGAGTCGTTGGCCTGCTTGAGCGACAGGGAGATGCGACGACGGTCCAGATCGACGTCGATCACCTTGACGAAGACCTCTTCGCCCGGCTTGACAACGGTCTCCGGATTTTCGACGTGACGGTTGGCGAGCTCGGAGATGTGCAGGCCCTCGATGCCGTCCTCGACGGAGATGAAGACACCGAACTGGACGATCTTGGTGACCTTGCCCTTGACGATCTGGCCGGGAACGTGGGTGCGAGCGAAGCGCTGCCACGGATCCTCCTGAGTTGCCTTGAGCGACAGCGAGATGCGCTCGCGGTCCAGATCGACGTCGAGCACCTCGACGGTGACCTTGTCGCCGACCTTGACGACCTCGGACGGGTGGTCAATGTGCTTCCAGGAGAGCTCGGAGACGTGGATGAGGCCGTCGACGCCGCCAAGATCGACGAATGCGCCGAAGTTGACGATGGACGAGACGACGCCTTCGCGAATCTGGCCCTTCTTGAGCTGCGAGAGGAAGGTCTCGCGAACCTCGGACTGGGTCTCCTCGAGGTACTGACGACGGGACAGAACCACATTGTTGCGGTTCTTGTCGAGCTCGAGCACCTTGGCCTTGATCTTCTGGCCGATGTACGGCGAGAGATCGCGCACGCGGCGCATCTCGACAAGGGAGGCCGGAAGGAAGCCGCGCAGGCCGATGTCGACGATCAGGCCGCCCTTGACGGCCTCGATGACGGTGCCCTCGACGACGCCGTCGTTTTCCTTGATCTTCTCGATGTCGCCCCAGGCGCGCTCGTACTGGGCGCGCTTCTTGGACAGGATGAGACGCCCTTCCTTGTCTTCCTTCGTGACGACAAGGGCTTCGATGGTGTCGCCGACCTTGACGACATCATCCGGATCGACGTCCTTCTTGATGGAAAGTTCGCGGGAAGGAATTACACCTTCGGTCTTGTAGCCGATGTCCAGGAGAACCTCGTCGTGATCGACCTTGACGACGGTGCCCTCTACCAGATCACCATCGTCGAAGTTCTTGATGGTGGAATCGACTGCCTTGATGAAGTCGTCAACGGTGCCGATGTCGTTGATGGCGACCTTTTCGACTTCTGCTTTGTTTTCTGCCATTAATGTGGTTTCTTCGAATAGTTGGGTGGATAATATCGATATTCAGTTATTCAGGCATATGCTCGACGGCTGGATACACCAAGCCCCAAACACATGCAGACTCAATTATAGGCGAAGCACTAGCCAAAACGCGCTTTTCCGCCGGCGTGTCGCGTTCCCCGAGCGAATGGCTCACGAATCTTCACGAATACCGGCCATGCGCTCAGCCTGTTCCACAACGTTGGCGAGCAGCATGGCACGCGTCATGGGCCCCACCCCTCCCGGATTCGGGGAATACGCGCCGGCAACGGCATGAGCCTCGGAATCGACGTCTCCGACTATGCGCATTCTGCCGGCCTGTTCATCGAATACCCGCGATACACCGACATCGATGAGCACCGCCCCCGGCTTGACGTGCTCCACCTGGACGAACCCTGCGACACCAACCGCGGCAATGACAACGTCCGCGCGGCGAATGTGCTCCTCGATGTTGCGGGTGCCCGTGTGACAGAGCGTCACCGTGGCATTGACACCGCTCCTCGTGAGCATCAGGCCAATGGTGCGACCGATGGTTATGCCGCGCCCGAGCACGCATACGTTCCTGCCCGCCAGTTCTATGCCGTAGGCGTCGAGGAGGGCGAGCACCCCGCGGGGGGTGCAGGGCAACGGCGTGGTGATGTCACCTCGAACATGAAGCACCAGTTCCCCGAGATTGTAGGGGTGCATACCATCGGCGTCCTTGGTCGGATCGATGGCGCCGATGATGGCGTTCGAATCGATGTGGGCAGGCAAAGGCAGCTGGATGATGTAACCGGTGCATGCCGGATCCTCATTGAGATCGCGCACGACGGCAAGCACGTCTTCCGTCGTCGCGGTCGCCGGAAGCTGCCTGCGTATCGAGGCGATTCCCACCTCCTCGCAATCCCTGTGCTTGCCCTCCACATACTTCATGGAACCCGGATCGTCACCGACCAGCACAGTGCCCAGACCAGGCACCATACCCATCCTCGCCAACCCGGCCACACGCGAGGCGAGGTCGGCTTTGATCTGGCCGGCCACCTTCTTTCCGTCTAATACGATTGCCATATGAATGTCCCTTTCGCATTCGGTGGAGTCTTTCCTCGGCCATGTCCCGACCTATTATTGCAGAAGAAACGAGGAATCGACATCAAGCACCCATATTAAGGAACGTCATGCGTACACTCGGCAACGGACTCCACGCCATCGCCGCCATCTTGGCTGGCATCGCACTGATTCTGGGCACCAGCGCCTGCAGCTGGTTCGGTTCCCGGCAGACGAACGAGCCAACGCCAAACGGCTCCACTACCCCCGCCTCGAAAATCACCGTCGTCGCCACACTGAACCAATGGGGGTCATTGGCGAAGCAGATTGGCGGCAATCAGGTGGAAGTCTCGTCGATCCTCCCCCCCGACACCACCAACGCACATTCTTTCGAGCCGAATGCCAAACAGGTTACCCAGATGCGCAAGGCCCAAGTGCTGCTGACCAACGGCGCAGGATACGACACTTGGGCCGACCGTTCACTTCCCCGGAACGTGACACGGGTGTCCGTGGCCGACACAGTGGGTGCATTGGATGGCGACAACCCACACCTGTGGTTCTCACGTGACGCCCGACAGGCCGTGGCCAGGGAATTGACAGAGGTGTTCAGCAGGCTCCTCCCTGAGCACAAGGCATACTTCGAAAGCAATCTGAAAACATGGCAGAGCGACGAGGACGAGCTTGAATCACAGATGAGGGAACGCAGCAAGTCGCTCAAAGATCCCACCTATGCCGCCACGGAAGATGTCGCGTATTATCTGATGAGCGACTTGGGATTCAGGGACGTCACGCCGAAGGGCTATGCCAAGGCCATGCTCGACGGCACCGAGCCCGACGAGAAGGATATCAAGGCGTTCAGCGACTTGCTGCAAGGCAGGCAAACCAATCTGCTGATTAACAACCCACAGCAAAGTGCGCAAACCGACGCCACGCTCACCCAGGCCGCGCACAAGGCGAGCATCCCGGTGATCGACATCACCGAGCAGATGCCCAAGGATTGCAAAGACCTCACCTCTTGGATCGACACTCTGAGCGAATCGATCATCTCCAAAGTCTCTCAGGAACAGGAACACGAGGCCGCATCATCACCCTCTCCGAGCGTCGGCACACAGCAGGAGACTCCTGCCACGAAGTAGGCAATACCATGCACCTGTCTCCATCAATCAGCTGCCCTCTTATTGAGAATGATTGTCAATACTGATTGGAACACTGAATTCGTCGGATATGCGCACGCCGTTGGCAGTCGCATACGAATCCAAGAAGAAGAGGTGAGCGAATGGCCGATCGGATGACACCGATGCAGCCCTGCATCGTATGCCACGACATCGCGATCTCACGCGGAGGGCGAACAATTTGGAGCGAAGGCACCTTCACCATTCCACGCGGCAGCGCGACCGCCATAGTCGGCACGAATGGTGCGGGCAAAACCACACTGATGAAAGCGGAGCTCGGGCTCATACCGCTTTCCCACGGCACGATGACCGTGCTGGGCAAACCGGCTGGTGAGATGAATGCGCACATCGGTTATGTACCACAAAGCTACGCCTCCGACATCGACTCATCGCTGACCGCCGAGCAATCGGTGTTGCTCGGTCTGACAGGCACCCGTTTCGGCTTCCACATCATTTCGAAAAAGGAGCGGGACAAGGCACGTGAGGCGATGGAATTCGTAGGCGTGCTCGACAAGGCCCCATACCGTCTCTCCCAGCTTTCAGGCGGCCTGCGCCAACGCGTCGCCATAGCCCAGGCCTTGGTGTCGGACCCAGAGCTGCTCATGCTCGACGAGCCATTGGCCAATCTCGATCTGGCCAGCCAACGCTCCACCGTGCACATTCTGGCCAAGCTCAACAGGGAACTCGGCATGACCATCCAGGTGGTGGCGCACGACCTCAATATGCTGCTGCCGATTCTCACCGGCGCCGTATACCTGCTCGACGGGCACCCCCACTTCGCCAAGCTGAACGAGGTGCTCGACTCCAAGTTGCTCACACACCTCTACGGCACCCAAGTGCAGGTGGTCACCACCCCGCAGGGAGACATGTTCGTCACCCCGAACGCAGACAACATCGGATGCAACGATCACCCAGACATGCACTCCTCGTCTGACGTCGCACAATTCCATCACCATGAGGATGTGCGCATGGACGACGACCACGCGCACATCGACAGGAAAGGCAATGGACAATGAGCTCGTTCTTCTCCTATGACCCGCTATGGACGCAGACGCTTACGATGCCCTTCATGCGCAATGCCTTCCTCGCAGGTCTGTGCATCGCGCTGAGTGCCGGCATCATCGGCTACTTCACCATTGCGCGCAACTCCACCTTCGCCTCGCATGCGCTTGCGCACATCGCATTGCCCGGAGCAACCGGCGCGGCGCTGCTGGGCGTTCCCATCGCCCTCGGTCTGGGCGTGTTTGCCGTGGGGGGCGCATGGGTGATTGCGGCTTTGGGCAAACGGGCCGGGGAACGCGAGATCGCCACGGGTACCGTGCTCGCGTTCGCCACCGGCCTCGGCCTGTACTTCGCCAGAATGTCAAGCTCTGCATCCCAGCAGCTGCAGGCCATTCTGTTCGGGTCAATCCTCACGATCACACCGGACCAGATTATCGGTTTCGCCATTTTCGACGCCGTGCTGATCATCCTCATGTGCATCGTCTATCGGCCGTTGCTGTTCAGCTCGCTCGATGAGCAGGTGGCGCAGGCGAAAGGTGTTCGGGTTGGCATCATGAATGCACTGTTCATGACCATCCTGGCCGGGGTGATCACCATCGCGGTGCCGGCGGTGGGAACGCTGCTCATCTT
>ENA-OPVH01000603-OPVH01000603.1-human-gut-metagenome-genome-assembly--contig:-NODE-603-length-22490-cov-1.827101_pt1 | contig 22490 bp, 20 predicted proteins | sample MGYA00241494_ERZ501980 | MGnify/ENA primary metagenome ERZ501980 (study PRJEB25962, sample SAMEA1964914) | human gut metagenome | biome: human gut; feature: human-associated habitat; material: faeces... | reverse complement strand
GTTTGCCTTTATAATTTCACTTAGATAAAAAATACAGGAATTCTCATTTTTAACAAAGGAGGAAACAGATATGTCAATAGTTGCAGTTTTATATACTATCCTGATTTATCTTTTAATCGCCGCAGTAATAGGAGGCTTTTTATTTTTTATTATAAAAAAGGCCGTTAAAGAAGGTGTTCTTGATGCATTAGAGGAATGGCATGGAGAATCAGACAGAAATGAATGAAGGCTATATATTCATATGTTCATGATATTCCATTGACACTTTCTTTCCGAAAATACGGAAACTCTTCAAAACAGCACCGTCAAATGATTTCAAAATTCTGACCCTGAAAGCATATCCCCGTAAATGTCCGATCGGTATGATCCTTTTATGGCCTATGCTTTTTCCCTGTGCAATCGGGATCCATTCCAGGACTTTCTGTCTATTCCACTAATTTTTCAAAATTTCAGATTTTACATCAACACTTCCCCCTTCCCATTCGTTATATATATGTAACCAATCATAAGCAAGCTTTTATGTGAAAGGAGCGGCGGATATGAATCCTGAACTATTTTATGAATACTACCTTTTTACTTCTGCCCGGCAGGCCGAACACAGCAGAAGGAATACAGAAATCAGGGATATGAATTTCAAGAAAAGAAAACATCATTACCTTCCTGTATCTTTGCTGTGTTTCCTGGCCATTTTAAAAAACTTACCATTTTTTCTCTGACATCAGTTACAATGATATTAATACAACAGCAAACGCAGTCAGGAGACTCCTATGATAGCCAAAATTTATCAGCTGTTTTTTCAGGAACTGATTCGATATGTCACCAAAATGACCTGCGACAAAGCCGCGGCGGAAGACATTGTGCAGGAAACCTTCCTTCGGGCCATGGAGCATGCTGTAATCCTGGATGACATGGATGAACGTCAATGCCGGTCATGGCTGTATAAAACATCCCGCAACATTTTTATTGATAAAGTGAGACGAGAGTCGGCATGCCCGGAAGCAGAAGAAAAAACGGAAACACAGGACGATTTGTCCCAGATTGAAGTCCGGCAGCTGTGTGAAAAATTACCGGAAGAAGAACGGATTCTATTCATAAAAAGATATTTTGAGGGTTTTGACTCCACACAGCTGTCCGCCATGTACAAGCTGCCGCCCTCCACCATTCGCTCACGCCTTGCCAGCGCAAGGCGGAAGCTGCGCATGTATTACCCCGAACTGGAAAATCAAAAAAAATAAGAGGTGCAATTATGGAAAAAACGAAAAAACTGTCAGTAAATACGGCTCTTTGTGATATGACTGAAATTACCGAGGAAAGGCTGTCGCAGTATTCTGCCATTGCAATTAATGCCGCTGCAGTGATCCAGTCTGAAAAATCAGCCGTCCTTATCTCCAAATATCCGGTGGAAATAAATACAGCCTGCGTAATTAAGGTTCCCGATGGAATCAATTTAATAATAAAAAATGGTTCCATTGAAATGAATGAAAAAGCCTTTGCGGCTGAGCATTCTTTCCTGTTTGTTTCAGGAAGTCTTTTTATCCATCCTGCTGCCGGAAAAGCTTTGGAAAGCTATGAAAAAATAATGGTAAACGGATCACTCATTTATCCTGAAGGACTTTCTGATGCCGTATCAAAAATTCAGGTAAACGGTACACAGAAAAGCTATCCTGATAATGCCATATGCCTGCTGAAGGATGTTGACGTCGACAAATATTTTATTCTCCGGGCCCGCCAGGATACCCCATATTTCATCAATGGTATGGTAAAGCTGCTGGACGCTTCCCTCGATCTCGCCGCATTAATTCAAAAAAACGTAACTTTTTTATGTAAAAAAGCCATGGTAATGGAATGTCTGTTTGAACAGAGCCTGTCTTTATTTGATGAGCACACGGAAATCCAGATTATACCCGATGAATGCCGGATACTTCCTGATAATACCGAGTTAGATTCCGGGACAGTCAGCCTGTTTGGAAAAAAGCTCTATAAAAACGGAGATCTCACGCTGACGGATCAGTCCATGGAAGCACTCCCCGAACTGGAATATCTGAAGGTTACCGGCACCCTTTATATACCGGAAAAGTACAGCAGTAATTTGTCGGAATTTCCTGTGGAATACGGAAGTATATTTGTCATTAAAGGTACCATGATCTCTGACAGAAGTAATATAAGAATTGATAAACAGCTGCTTGAGCAGACGCCGGGCGGACTGCATGTCGTTGATTGCGCCGTAGCTGAAATTTCGGAAGATGTTCCCCCGGAACTCATCCGCAGCCGGCTCCGTCTTGAGGACATTGCCGTTGTGAGGTGTTCTCCTGAAATCAGAAATGCGGTGGAACTTGTATCTGCGGATGTTGCTTTATTTGAGGATTATAAAGACGAAGAAGTACAGGAAGATGATGATACTTCCTTTGTAAATGCTGCAAGCTATAAGTTTTAATTCACACGGTTTATTAATAAATTACTATTTTCATCATTCCGAAAAAGGGAGCTGCCTATTTGGGCTGCTCCCTTTTTATTTAATGACTAAATTTAAAATGATACAGCTTTTTTGTTCCGCCATACAGCAAAAACAAGAAAACCAATCCCTGCCAAAAGAAAGATAACCCTTGACACAATCATACCTCCCGGCATTGAAAATGCCGGATCCAGCAGTTCCATAGTTAACGGATATTCCGTAAAAAAAGAATAACCATAGAGATCAAAATTCATCGGCAGAGGAATAAATCCTGCCCCCAGCGCAAGCGCCATCAAGCCAAACAAAAGACCGGAATGTATCCTGCCTGCAAGAAGTCCCATACCTGCCAGCAACAAAAGCGCAGGCAAAAGAGTAATAACAGCAGTCAGCAAAAGCATTCCCACAGGAACATTTCTCCCGAACATTATTACCAGGAAGCCCAGACCCAGGGCCGTGAGGATCAGCGCCAGCAGCAGCCACGCAGTAACCGCAGCAGCACATTTTACCAATAGATATTTTCCCTGTTCTACAGGAGCAGCATCAGTAAGCCTCCCAAACTGCCTGGATTTCTCATTGCACTGGTTCCATTGAAAAAACAGCAGCGCCACTCCCAGAAGAGGCATAATCCGCGCCATATATGCCCCGAAGCTCCATGGAGAGAACGGGGCAGTATGTGCAACACCCTTTATAGTGGATGTCTGCAGAATATTCCAGCCAAAAAACAAGCATACCGCCAGCAGGCCCCAGAAGAATTTGCTGCGCAGGATCCTGCGCAATTCGTATTGATATATTTTATTCAAGATTCAAATCCTCCTCCGTAAGATTACAGGCCTGAAGAAAGTCCTGCCAGGTCAGGTAAGGATAGGACGGATTCGTCTCACCGGTAAACAATCCTGCCAGGATTCGATCCATAGCTTCCTCTCCGCCCACCAGCTTTTCCGCTTTCAGTATTTTCAGAGGCATTTCGCAGTACTGCCGGACGGTAGACTGGCTGTTGGCTATATCGGCTTTATACTTTTCCGGCAGAGCCGACAGAAACTGCGGATTCCGGACGTAAAAATCCTGATAATAATCATCTGTCCGGGACTGCCACACATCTACATAATACTTTTGTGCGTAGTCTGCGCCGTGAAGTTCCTTCATCATCCGATAGGTGGTATAGACCGTCAGCCCTTCGCTGGACCAGGGATCTCCGGTATAGGAAGATTCGATCATATTGCCAAGCCCCCACCACTGGTGAATGATTTCATGGGCCATAACTTCACTGCCGCCGGCACCTTTCAGGGGATCCTTAAGCCCTGCTTCACTGAAGCTGTCCTCGCCCATGACACTGGCTCCTCCGGCAGCATAACCGCCGCCTGTAGCACCGATCTCAATAAGGCGCATGCCTTCCTCTCCATAGAAGAAAAGAGATCCATAATGATCCGTACAGTATTCAAATACCTGCTTCAGCGTATCATTGACATTGCATTCTTCCATAACCCTCCGATGTTTGGCACTGTAGAAAAATTCCACATTCAGTCCGGCAGCATCAATATGCTCCGAAATATAATCACCGGCATAAAGAATCAGGCTCCATCCCGAAGCATGTAATATCCATTGGGTAGATCCGGCTTCGCTCTTCCCCGCTTCCACCGTATCTGTACTGAATAAAACCGGCTTCAATCCATCAGGCAGCGTTATTTTGGCTGTAAGAGGAGGCTCTTCTGAAGTATTTTCAAAAAAATCACGAGGCATGGGTGAAAAATCCTGATGAGCCAGATAAATGTAGTCTCTGCTGATTTCACACTCCCCCTGAAACAGAGACATTATATTCCATTCCTGAGGAAAACCCCCGTATTCTACCGATAATTCCATATTTTCATCGGCGGGAATATCCAGTTCAATCGTTTTCTTATTAATATCATCATTTTGAAGATCACGGAACGGAACAGGCTTTCCGCCGGCCGTAACAGACTTCACCTTATAGCCGGGATTCAGCCAGAATGAAATGGTCTGGGGCTGCCCGGAATCATTATGCAGAGTATAGGAAGCCGTTGCCTCAAAAAAACCTGTAAAAAGGGATGGACGCGCATCTACCGATATTGCGGAATAGGTCACATGTTCATTATAGTCAAAATTATAATGTGCATCATAGTCAATTTCCTTCTTACTATGATCCAAAAAAGGCTGCTTTACATAAACCAGTACACCTGTTATCGTCAGCATAATTCCGATGACAGGAAGATAAATCATCCGCGCATTACGAAGCAGAGAACCGAAGGCTCCTCTGCCGTACCGGCGGGTACACAGCAGGCACAGGCACCAGATCCCTCCCAGCAGCAACAGCCAGAACAGCCTGTTCCATCCCAGGGACATGAGTCTGCGGTTATTGCCGAAATCATCGGAAAGATAAGCCAGCGCGGGATTTACCCAGCGCAGCAGCCAGTTTTCTCTCCAGGCCGACAGGCTTAAGAGAAAAAAGCCAACGAACGCTGCCAATGTTATATCCAGTCTTTGTACAAGCTGATAAACAGCGGCTGTGAAAAGGATGGAAAACCAGAGTGAGGGAAGCATCACCAGCAGATATACCGCCGCACACAGTCCGGGCCGGAATACAGCGCCGGTTAATGAGGCCGTGACCGGCATCCAGATTATCATTGCTGCCGCAGCGGCTGCAGATGCGGCTGTCAGCAATGCCAGAGTCCGACATACTTCCGCTGCAAGAGGAGAAATCATAGAATCCGTAAGTACATCAGTATGGCTGCTGTGAACACGATCCAGTTCCAATACGGTAAGCAATGCAAAAATCAGAGCGCCTGCCAGTGAACCGCCCAGTGCAGGATTGGCAAGAGCCGTACTGTTCAGCGATCCGGAAAGAGGGCAATAGAACGTAAATCCCACTGCCGGCGCCGCCACGGTAATACCAAGCACCGCCCATGTCAGCCGGCTGCGAAAAAGCCGTCCCAGCTCCACACGAAAGAGAGAAGAAAATTTCATTGTGTTTTACCCTCCTGCGTAATGAGATATAAATAGGCATCTTCCAGCGTAGGTTCCACACTTTGGGCCTCCTTTGGCAGCTCATCCGCCACTCCCCGGCATAACACACCCTCCGCTGTATTCACCCGGGAGATGATACGCAGGTCAGACTCCTTTTTATCTCCGTTGTGTTCCAGCAGAACACCTACATGTCCCCTGGCCTGCAGGATCAATTCTTCAGGTTTGCCTATAAACAGGATCTCCCCGTGGTCAATTACAATAAGCCTGTCACAAACAGACTGTATATCTTCAATGATATGAGTGGACAGCAGTACCAGTTTATCCTGTGCCGTCTGAGAGAAAAAATTACGGAAACGGATACGTTCTTCCGGATCCAGACCCACAGTAGGCTCGTCAAAAATCAGGAATTCCGGTTCCCCCAGCAGCGCCTGTGCAATTCCTACTCTCTGCCGCTGTCCGCCGGACAGCGTTTTTATGCGCGCCTTTTTCTTTTCTTCCAGACCAGTGGCCAAAATAACTTCTTCTATAACGGGCCTGCTGTTACGTATCCCCTTTAACGCTGCCATATAGTCCAGAAATTCCCATATCGTCAGTTCATCATACAGACCGAAGTCCTGCGGTAAATAGCCCAGCTTCTTCTTCAGCTCTTTTTCACATTTTGTCAGCGGCTTATCATCAATGGCAATATCACCGCCTGTAGGAAGAAGCCCTGCAACAAGCAGCTTCATCAGTGTGGATTTTCCCGCGCCGTTTGGCCCCACCAGGCCTATGAGACTCGGACTTTCCAGCGTCAGGTTTATATCCTTCAAAGCCTGTTTGCCGGTGGGATAGGTCATGCTTAAGTGATTCAAATGAATTTTCATAAAATTCCTTTCTGATATTTTTATTCTGACAAAGCTGTTATCTGCAAATTTGTATTTCCTTTTGTTCTGCTTACAAGTATAGCTGCTATTTCTTAAAAAGATATAACGGAATTTCTTAACAAAATCAAACAATCTATCCAAAACAAAAAAGGAGCTGCCAGCATGAATAAATCTTCAGACTGATACGCTCCCGTTTTATTTATTATCATTCCACCCTGTAAATATCGACATAGGCCTTACCGCCGATATCCACCGTCACATTCCCTGATTTACTGTCCGATTCCATCTCAAATACGGCATAGACAAGTCCGTTGTCCGCGGTAATCTCCACAATTTCCCCATCCGCAATAATAGAAAAATCATTCAGCTCCTTACCGAACTGTACCGTTTCCTTCCCCACATTCATTTTCCCGCAGGAAGGGATATAAGTGATGGAGGTACCGTAGAGATTGACAACAAAATCGCAGGGACTTTGCATATGAACGGTTATTTCAACAACACCTGCCTTCTGCATCATATAAAAAACTTTTCCCTCACCCTGGGAAACTGACACACTCACCCTTGCTTTACGGAATTCCTCAACTGGATTCTGTCTAAGCCTCAATCCCTCAGGTGTTTCGGCAAGGATCAGTTTCCTTGGAATCCCCATTACACCCGTATATAATTTTCCTTTATTTTTCGTTCTCAGCCAGGGAATCGTAATCACATCCTCTGTTCCCCAGAAGGTTTGTGCGGCATAGGGAATTTTAGTCCGGTAAGCCTCCAGCTTCACACCATCCGTCTTAAATTCATAGCCGTCAAATTCTCCCAGAAAATAATAACCGTCCGCGCTCCAGAACACCCATTTTTCTCCGCCGCCTTCCACGGGAATCCTTCTGAGATCCGGACATTCCCAGGAATCCTTCAGAGTCAGAATCTGGGTCTTTTTCCAGTTTTTCAGATCCTTGGAACGAAGAATCATGAACTCGTTGTCTTTCAGATACAAAACCATGATATAAGCTTTGCTCTCTTCATGCCAATAGACCTTGGGATCCCGGTTTTCCCCGGAAATATGCTTTACTGCGTTTCCTTCCAGCTTTACAAGGGTATTTCCCCCGTCTGTACTGTAAGCGATTCTCTGATTAAAGGTTTTCCCCAGGCTCCATTTTGATTTATTTCCCGCACATGTATAAAAATAGATATGAGCATCCTCAGGGAGGCCCAGAAGTCCCTGTTCATTAACAATTCCGCTCCCGGAATACATGACGCCGTCACTGTCCGGATAAAGCGCAGTCTCCTTCTGCTCCCAGTGAAGCAGATCCTTACTCACCGCATGTCCCCAGCACATATTTTCCCAGCGGGTATCAAATGGATTGTACTGGAAATATAAATGATAGACGCCGTCCTTATACAGCAGCCCGTTGGGATCATTCATCCAGCCCGTGCGGGGTGCAAAATGAAGAAGGGGACGGGACTGGAGATTTTCCGGTACGGTATCGGAAAGGGATATGGCGTCCATAAACGCTTTCGGAATACTTCCCTCTATCAATAAAGTTTTTCCCTTATATTCTTCCATATTAACGGGAGCATAGTAGTGAAAACCATAATGTCCGTCCGGCTTTTCCTTTACCGGAACATTAAATTCATATATTTTTTCTCCCTGGCAGGAGATGCTGATCGTCTTCAGTTCTTTTTCCGCACAAACAGGGATCAGAAGATATTTCTTATCAATTGTAATATACTTTTTCATTTCCTGCCTCCTAAAAAAAGTTACAATGGAGCCACGAATTGTAACTTAAAAAAATGATTTCCAACAAGCATCTGTTAAAAAAAGTATATCACATTCGCTGTTTTATTTATACATAAGAGTAAGAAAATCAAGAATCCACTTGGGTACTTTGGGATTATAAGTAACAAGAAAGCTTTTAACCCATTCCCTGGTAACCCCATCATCCACAGCAGTCATATTATACCCCCACAATTTTTCTCCCTGCCGGGCAACGGCAGTTCTGCCTACAGCAGATACTCCTGTCGCTATATTCTTACCTACAGCTGCAACACCTGTGGCATAAATACCCAGGCTTGTTACGCCTCCTGCCACGATTCCAATAGCAGCCACTCCCATGGCTAATAATCCTATGGAAACGATCCCCAGTGAAACCAGAAGGCCAAGAGATAACATACCTATGCTGAAAATACCGATGGAAAAAAAACCTGCGCTTACCACGCCAATTGCAATATTCCCGACGGCAATAATCCCCTTCGCGGCATCCTTCATCCGTATTCGGCCCGTATACCGGCCGAATTTAATGTGTATCAGGGGGATCCCGGCTACCGTTACCCTGCTTTTATATTCAAATCCTTTCTGATAGCCTATATAATCTTTTACTTCATTAATGGTCCGCCTTATTTCTTCCGTTTCACTGGCAGGCTCCCATTTTTTATCTCCTCTGTCTTCACAGCTGTCAATCAGAAGATAATCCAGCGATACGTGGAAAAGCTGGGATATTGCAATCAGCTTGCTTATTTCCGGCATGGTTTTATCCGCCTCCCATTTACTCACCGACTGCCTTGATACCTCCAAATATTCTGCCAGCTGCTCCTGGGAGTAGCCCTTTTCTCTGCGAAGCTGAATCAGCTTATCACAAAATTTTTTCATATAATCTCCTGTCTGCCACAATGTAGCTCTGTTTTCTATAGCTTCATTTTTCCATATAATCTGCTTTTTTACAAGAAATCAGCGTATTGCAATTTGTCACCCACAGGTTGCAATCCCGTAAAACAGCGTGTTCCGGGGGATCCTATTTATAAATTTGATCTTCGGAAGGCATCATGGCATATGCGAAGCTTGCATTACAAAAAAGGCACCCTCCGGCGAAGGTACCCTTTTTTTCTTTATTTTTCTTTCTGTGCCGATACAAGAAACATCATGGGCCGGCGCATTTCGTCCTTCATTCCGGGAACGGTATCCAGCATTTCCTCCGGCGGCTGAGGCTCCTCTACATCCACGAGCCGGAACCCTTTCTTTAACAGAACGGAAATATATGTGGTGAATGTCCTGTGATACTTGGTAACCGGTTCTCCCAGGAACACCGCATTTCTTTTTCCTTCGTAGTAATAATTATCTACCGGGAAGTGAAGAATCTTTCCGTTTTCATCATAATACCAGTCCTGGCTCCCTTCCGCAGTGAATACCGGATGTTCTGCAGAAAAAACAAGATATCCACCGGGCTTGAGTAATTTATGGATCTTATCCACAATCTCTTCATAATTTTCAATGTAATGAAAGGCGAGGGAACTTAAAATGATATCAAAGGAAGCCTCTTCAAAATCAATATCCTCTATGGGACAGCAGATATAGGTGGTATTGCCTTTTTTATGGGATTTCCGGGCTTCTTCCAGCATTTTTTCAGAAATGTCCACTCCCGTCACTTCTGCGGCTCCATGGTCAGCGGCATATTCACAGTGCCATCCATAACCGCAGCCCAGATCAAGAACCTTCTTTCCCTGAAAATCAGGAAGCATATTTTCCAATGTCTTCCATTCCCCAGCACCATCCAGCCCTTTTTTGGAACGATCCATTTGGCTGTATTTCTCAAAAAATAACGGATCATCGTATTTGTTTTCTTTCATAGCATCACTCCATTTTTTCTTTCCACTCATTTTCCCTGAACCCTGTCAGGATAAAATCATCCGCAACAATCAGAGGACGCTTCACCAGCATTCCGTCTGTGGCAAGCAGTTTAATCTGTTCTTCCTCACTCATATCCTTCAGCTTGTCCTTCAGGCCCAATTCCTTATATTTTAAGCCGCTTGTATTAAAAAACTTCTTAAGAGGGAGGCCGCTTCTGCCATACCATTCCGTAAGCTCCTCCACCGTAGGATTTTTCTCCGCTATATGTCTGTCTTCATAGCTTATTTTTCTTTCATCCAGCCACTTCCTGGCTTTTTGACAGGTAGAGCATTTGGGGTATTCTATAAAAAGCATTTTCTTTACTCCTTTTTTATTATCATAAATTACATCTGTTATAATTGCGGGACAATAATATCCATGCAGCATTCCATCATCGCATCCGCATCCCTGGACTCCGCATTGATGGCAATCACAGCATTTTTATCCGGAAGAACAATGGAAAACTGCCCGTATTTGCCATCCGCACGATAAGAATTATAAGGACCGCGCCAAAAAAGATAACCATAGCCATCCTTCTCGTTATCAATATATTTCTTTGATGCTTCCCTGATATAAGCAGAAGGAACTATCTGTTTTCCCTCCCAGTTTCCTTCCTGCAGGAGAAGCTGTCCGAATTTCAAAAGCTCAGTCACGCATAAAAACAGACCGCCTGCCCCAAAGGTATATCCGTAGGGGTCCGTTTCCCACACAGGCCTTCTGATTCCCATGGGTTCAAAAAGCCTGGGCATAAGGTAATTTACAAGATCACAGCCCGACCTTCTCTGAACAAGAATACCTGCAAGATAGGGCCCTGCATTATTATATAAAAAACTGGTGCCTGGCTTCTGTGTGAAGGGACGGGACAGCGTATAGCGAACCCAGTCCATCTCTTTCATGAGAGGTCTTTGTACTCCCATTAAATAACCCGAATCCTGTCCCAGGCACATGGTCAGCAAATCCTTTACCGTGGCACTGCACAGATTTTCAGAAGGGTTATCCGGCATTTCCTCCCGGAAAATATCACACAGCTTTTCATTGAGCTCAAGAAGACCTTCCTTCTGCGCAATTCCCACTGCAATGCCGGTGAAGCTCTTGCTTGCCGAATACTGGTTCCTTCTTATTTCTTCATCCCAGTCTTTCTTTAAAAGGAGTTCTCCATCCTTCATTACCGCAAGATTCAGTATCCGCATTTCTTCCGCTTTCTGCTGGATTATTCCGATATCCATATCTATCCTCTCCTTTTTGCTGAAAGCTTATTTTTTTATATCCCGTCAAACAGACTCAGCTGTGTACATTCATAACCTCTTTTATAGGCCCTTATAATACTTTTCATATCATACAGGATACCGTATTTTTCACATTCCGCCTGAAAAAGCTTCCATAACTGCGCCGCCCTGGGACTGCCGCATCGGTAACGGGAGCCATATCTTTTCTGATACCGGGAAACATAATCCTCTTCGGGGAAAATCTCCTTCAGCTTATCATAATACCAGATCCGCTGATTCTCCCTCAGAGTCATTCCGAATTCGGCATAAATAAATCTTGCTCCTGCCTCATGGGCTTTTCGGACAATAGCCGTTATATTTTCCTTATTATCCTCCAGGAAAGGCAGGACAGGCATCAGAAGGATTCCTGCGAATATCCCCGCTTCACTCAGTCTTCTCACGGCCTCAAACCGGGCGGAGGAGGGACATACCCCCGGTTCCACCAGGGAAGAAAGGGAGTCCTCCGCTGCGGTGACCGTAATCTTGCACAGAACGGGGGAATGCTCCTTTATTTCCGAAAGAATATCAATATCCCGTGTAATTAAATCGCTTTTTGTGGCGATTGCCGTCCCGAACCCAAAGGCATCCACCAATTCCAGGGCATGCCTTGTCAGCTCCTCTGTTTTTTCGAAGGGGTTATAGGGATCACTCATAGCGCCGGTACCGACCACTCCTGTTTTTACCTTGCGACGCAGATCATCCCGGATTATACGCAGGGCATCCTCTTTAGCCCTCACCTTATCGAAATCCGTAATTCTGTAACAGTCGGAACGGCTGTCACAATAAATACACCCATGACAGCAGCCCCTGTATATATTCATGTTGTAGTCGATTCCGAACCAGTGGGAGGATTTTGCCTTTGTTACAATTGTTTTTGCAGGTATATATTCCAATTAAGCCACTCCCACATACTGCATGCAGAAACCCACGGCATCTTCAAGCAGATCGCCGCCAAAGGAACCATTTTCTCCTGCAGTCATAAATCCAAAAGCCATTAAAGCCGCAAATAACACTAATACACTGCCGCAAAGCAGTGCCTTTTTCTTTTCCATAAATTTCTCCTCATAATATTCTTAAAACGGATTCTCCTCAATATATCCTTTATAATCTTTTTTCCTGTTTTTGTCTATTCTTTTTTAGAAAGTTATTCCAAATATTATATCACATACTCCCTCCGCTGATACGGCGCTCCTGTAAAAAAAAGAAAGAGCAGAATCAAATCCGCCCTTTCTGTCAGTCATTATTCTTCCCTGAGCATTTCCACCACGCTGTCCTTGTCAGTAACCCTGATAGTCAGATAAGGGACTACTAATCCCATCACTACCATAAAGGGAAGTACGATAAGCATAGGCCAGAGGATAAACCGGTACGTTGTAAACCAGAATATCACGAAATTCCCCATCACCACCAGAGAAAAGAGACTTCCCACCGTCAGACTGAATAAAACCACTCCTGCCGCATAATAGCTTCCTTCCAGGCAGACCATCCTGCGGGTCTGTTTTTCTGTCATGCCGATTGCCTTCAGCGCCGCGAATTCCTTCTTCCGGGTAATAATGCTGGTAATACATGCATTTATGAAATTAAGTATCCCTATGATCCCGATAATCAGAGAAAGAACTCCGCCCACCAGTGTAAATGTCCCTTTCAGGCTCTGGAAATTATCCAGATATCTGCTTTTGGATTCAAAGGACATCATAGGTTCCTGATTTTCCGTATAGGAGGCAAGGAACTGTTCCATCTGTCCTTCCTTCTCATCTTCACACTGAAATAAATAACTCATCACACTGTCCATGTCTCCGCCCAGCTTTTCATAGCCGTCCCTGCTTGTATAAAAAACATAATCCACACCAGAGTACCGCACACTGTTTGTATAATATTTGATTTTTATCTGGGCGATCACTTCCGCTTCTTTTTCCTGCCCATTGCTGTTATGGATAGTCACCTTATCCCCTATGGCATAATGAATACGGTCTTCATAAACCTTACCATAATCGTCTATATCCACTCCCTCAATAATATAATCGCCTGTGTCCAGCTTCTCCTTTAAAATATCCGGATCCGTTTCACCGGCAACAATATCCATTCTGGCGAGAGGAAGCTCCTCCAATCCATATAAATTTGCTCTTGGGTAAAGGTTCTCATCTACATTAATGTGTTCTCCTTCCGCATTTACTGCCGCGCCATTCTCATTCAGATGAATAGGATTGGGCTCCGGCATTTTCACGGAAACGTCCTGATAAAAAAAGATCCTTCCTCCCTTTTCAAATCCCGGTTCTTCTTCAATTGCCTGAATCATACTTTCCGAAACACGTTCCTCATTGCTTCTGTAGTCGTTGTTAAAATATTGGGCATGGGCCGCAAGAAAATCCGTATCAACAAAGGTTGAAAGGTATTTGTCCAGATCAAAGCTCTCTGTCATGGTGACCACGCTGTTCATGAGGATCACGCTCAGGGAAAGGGATACAATAACCAGAACCGTTCTTTTCCTGTTTCTTCCCAGATTGGAGAGAGCCATTTTATATATCTTTCCGCCGTCGGTGGATTTCTTGTTCTTTTTACGGATATCTGCATTGCTGTCCGTATATTTCACCGCCTCCACAGGAGAAATGGCTGCCGCCATCCTGCCGGGCTTTCTGGTACTGATAGCCACCGTAAAAAGAGAAAACAGGGCCGCCCCCACAAAGATGAGAGGATTCAGGGAAACACTTACCTTTCCCGAATTGTAATTACTGATAGCCATAATATAAGGCACGATCCCTTTTCCTATGAAAAATCCCACTGCCAGGCCTATAGGTATTCCATAGAGGGAAAGACGCAGCCCCTGTCTGCGGATGATCTTTTTGATCTGTTTTCCTGTGGTTCCTATGGTTTTCAGCAGTCCATAAAAACGGATGTCACGTATAACCGAAATCTGGAAAATATTATAGATAATCAGATAGCCGGTTAGGATGATTAACGCCAAAGCCGCCGCTATTGTCATCATCGTCACAGGATCCTGCCCCATGCTGTTGGACAGATAAGCCCAGTTCACATTTGCAGCCAGATAATTATCATCTCTGTCATCCAGGGAATATCCCAAATCCTGAACCAGCATATCCATACTTTTATCCATACCGCGGGTACTTTTGAACATGAGATCATACATAACGGATCCGCTCATATACGGTTCCTCATTATAAATATATTTCAGTTCATCCGCATATTTTTCCGTATATGCCTTAGAACAGATGGCAAATCCCACATTCATGGAAGGATTGATCGGTTCCCAGTAGCCGGAAAGGACAAATTCCCGTTCCACCTGCTTTCCCTTTACTGTAAGAAGCAGCGTTACCTTTTCTCCTGTTCTGGCGGGAACACCCAGCAGATCAAGGGAAGGCACATCCATTATAATTTCATTTTCCGCCTGGGGTATGCTTCCCTCCTTCAGGGAGATAAAGCTCAAATCCATACAGGTCTGATCCTCATAATACATCTCCACATGACGTTTCAAAAATTCCGGATTATCTACGCTGTCCGCAGTCACCATCCGAAATCCCGTTTCTTTTACCAGGGGATGGGATTTCACGTCCTCATAAATGGACGGCGGTGCAAATTTGATGGCTCCATGGGCCATTCCCCCTGCCTGAAGCATGGTATTGTACTGAAAGGATTCCACCGCACCGCTGCCTATGGTAAACAGGGCGGTAAAAAGAATGGTGGTAAGGGCTATGGCAATAACAGCTATGATATTCCGGGTTTTATTTGCACGGAAGGATTTATCGGCAAGACGGCTGATACACTTATTGTTTTTCACCTTAAGCATTTGCCTCACACTCCTTCCGGTTCAGAATCATTCCATCTTCAATTCTGACAATCCGATCCGCAAGCTGTGCCAAATCCGGGTTGTGGGTTATCATAACGATAGTCTGGCCGAATTTTTCACCGGTTACCTTCAGAAGCCCCAGCACATCCTGGCTGGTCCGGGAATCCAGATTTCCTGTGGGTTCATCCGCCAGGACAATAGCGGGCTTTGCCGCAAGCGCTCTTGCGATGGCCACTCTCTGCTGCTGTCCTCCTGAAAGCTGGCCCGGAAGATTCTGAAGCTTCTCCCCGATTCCCAGGATTTCAATCAGATCATTCACATAGGCCTTATCCACTTTATTTCCATCCAGTTCAATGGGAAGGACTATATTTTCATATACATTCAGAACCGGAACCAGATTATAGCTCTGAAATACAAAACCGATTTTCCTGCGCCGGAAAATGGTAAGCGCCTCATCCTTCAGGCTGAAAATATCTTTTCCGTCTACAAAAACCTTACCCGATGTGGGCCGGTCCAGTCCTCCCAGCATATGAAGCAGCGTGGATTTTCCGCTTCCCGAAGTCCCTACGATAGAAACGAATTCTCCTTCCTCCACATAAAAATTAACTCCGTTCAGAGCATGAACCTCATTTTCTTTGTTTCCGTAATATTTTTTAAGATCTTCCGTTTTCAGAATTTTCATTATTCTCTCCTCCGCATATCTGTTTTTCTTATCTGACTAAACTATAACAAATAAATCTTTCCATGTTCTTTCCATGAAAAAAAGAATAATGACAGTTTTGAAAGAATTGGGCTGAAATCTTAAAAGATACGGAAATTTCTTAAAAAATGCATCACATCTTTCTTATCTTTCAGAAAGGAAAACGCGGAAACAGGAACCCTTTCCCTCCTCTGACTGAAGGCTGATATAGCCTCCCTGTTTGGTAATGATCTCTCTGGCAAGATATAATCCCAGTCCCACTCCCTTTTTATCATTCACCTTCTCGGAACGGAAGAAACGGAGGAACACACTGGCCTGTTCCTCCTCGGCAATTCCGATCCCGTTGTCCTTTATCTCAATGGCTGTAAAGCTCTGGTAGGGAATGACCGAGATCTTTATTTTTCCGTTCTGATCCGTATATTTTATAGCATTTTCTATGATATTTGAAATAGCTTCCACCGTCCATTTCAAATCATAGCAGGCAATGATTGGTTCCTGACTTCTGTAAGAGGGATCAAAAAGGATTCTTCTTTCCTCATTTTTTTCAAAGATCCCGGCCAGGCTTTCCATAAGGACTGCGATATCCTGCTTCACAGGATGTACGGCAACGATTCCGTTTTCCAGCCTAGACATCTTCACCAGGTTTTCAATGAGAAATGCCATTCTGTCATTCTGCTCCGCAATCCGTCTGGCCAGCAGATGTTCTTCCTCCGGCAGATCTTTTTCCTCAAGCAGGCCCGCGTACAGACGTATGGTGGTGATGGGTGTTTTAGTCTGGTGGGATATATTGGCGATAAGCTCTTCCACCTTCCCTCTTTCTTCCTCCACCTTTTTTCTTCCCAGAGAACTGGATGATAAAAATTGATATAATTTGCTTTCCAGCCTGGAGAGCATATATTCATCAAATCTTTTTTCCTGGAAATTTCCTTCGATTGCACTGTCCAGCATCTTATCCAGCATATCATATTCCCTGTGAAGCCTGACAAGCACATAAATAAGGATCCCGGCAAGCAGAATTACAGTAACCGACATTAAAATCACAGGCAGATTTCCGTAGAAACCCTTTATTAAATACGCAGTCATTGTGACTCTCCCTCATTTATCTGAAAACGATATCCTATCCCATAAACAGTCTGGATATACTCCGGCTTCCTGGGATCTTTCTCCAGCTTGTCCCTTAGCCTTTTAATGGTGACGGAAAGGGCATTTTCATCCACGAATTCCCCGTCGTTTCCCCATACCTTTTCAATCAGAGTATCCCGTTCCAGAATCCGGTTTTTATTTTTAATCAGTACCATCAAAAGCTTTTGTTCCGTCCTGCTTAAAAGGATTTCCCTGTCTCCCATAAAAAAGGACTGGTTTTCCGAATCGATGGTAAAAGGGCCTTCCTTAAGTACCGGTGAAGCCTTCCCGGAGGAACTTCGCCGCTCCCCTCTTCTCAGGGCCGCCATAACCCGTTCCCTTAATACGGCCAGGGAAAAAGGCTTGGTAATATAATCATCCGCTCCTGCCTGGAAACCGGTGACTTCATGAAGCTCCGTATCCAGAGCCGTCAGGAAAATAACAGGATCCAGCCTCTCTTCCTTCCTGAGCCCCCTGCATATATCCAGTCCGCTTCCGTCGGGAAGATTGATATCCAAAAGAATGAGATCAAAAATGTTTTTTTCCAGTACTTTCTTTGCATCTTTTACATTATGGCAGCACTGGAAGGAAAAGCCGTCCTGACGTAAAACAAGCACGATTCCTTCCGCAAGAGCTTTGTCATCTTCCACAATCAATATATTTTTCATATCTTTACTCCCTGTAAGGAAATAAGCAGACTGCCTTTACGGCTGTCTGCTTATTCCGCACGGCTTCATGAACCGTGAATTTTCTTTTAGGACTCTTTATTCTTCCTCAGTTTCCGTAGGGAAAATAATATTTTCTTCTTCATCCGCCCCCGGATATCTTTCCTCTTCAGGAATATCCTCCATGGCGTCATCCGGATTTTCAAATTCCTGGCTGCCGTCAGAAACCCTTTCCCTTACCTTGGCAACCTGCGCTACCTTGATCCCCTTATCCAGGTTGATCATCTTCACACCGGAAGTGATTCTTCCCAATATGGAAATATCCTCCACTCTTAACTGGATGATGATTCCTTCCGTGGTGATCATCATGATTTCATGATCATCGTTGCATGCCTTAACGCCAACCACATAACCGGTCTTTTCGGTGATCTTATAGCATTTTACTCCCTTGCCGCCTCTCTTCTGGACACTGAACTCTTCCAGATAAGTACGCTTGCCCATACCGTTTTCAGATACTATCAGGAGGGAATCTCCCTGGCTGTCCAGCTGCATTCCCACAATTTCATCCCCGTCGTCCAGGTTCATTCCGATAACGCCCATGGACATCCTTCCGGTCGCCCTTACATCGGTTTCCTTGAACCGGATACACATACCGTGCTTGGTCACCAGGAAAAGATCCGTATCCGCATCGGTGATCTTTACTTCTATCAATTCATCATCGTCACGGAGATTAATTGCCGCAAGCCCGTTCTTACGGACATTGCTGTATTCCATGACAGGAGTTTTTTTCACGATACCTCTTCTTGTTACCATGAAAAGGTTCTTATCATCTTCATAATCCTTTACCGGAATAATGGCCGATATCTTTTCTCCCGGATTCAGCTGAAGCAGGTTGATGATGGCCGTTCCTCTGGCCGTCCTGCTGGCCTCAGGAATTTCATAGGCTTTAAGCCGGTAAACCCTGCCGTAATTGGTAAAGAACATCACATAATGATGGGTGGTAGTCATAAGCAGATCCGCAATGAAATCCTCTTCAATGGTCTGCATCCCCTTGATCCCCTTGCCTCCGCGGTTCTGGGATTTGAAATTATCAATTGTCATACGCTTGATATAACCCAGATTGGTCATGGCAATTACCGTATTATCCCTGGGGATCATATCCTCCATGGAAATATCATACTCGTCAAAACCGATACGGCTTCTTCTGTCATCCCCGTATTTCAGGGAGGTAATCAGGATCTCTTCCCTGATTACGCCAAGCAAAAGCTTCTCATCTGCCAGAATCGCCTTCAGTTCGGCAATTTTTGCCATGAGCTCTTTATGCTCATTTTCCAGCTTTTCTCTTTCCAAACCGGTAAGAGCGCGCAGTCTCATGTCGACGATAGCCTGCGCCTGGGGATCAGAAAGCTCAAACCGTTCCATCAGGTTTTCTTTGGCAGCCTGGGTATTCCTGCTGGAACGTATAATACGGATCACTTCGTCAATATGATCCAGGGCGATCAGCAAGCCCTGTAAGATATGATCCCGTTCTTCCGCTTTATTCAAATCATATTTTGTCCTTCTGGTGACAACATCCTCCTGATGCTTCAGATAAAGCTTCAGCATTTCCAGAAGGTTAAGCACCTTCGGCTCATTATTCACCAGAGCCAGCATGATAATACCGAAGGTATCCTGCATCTGGGTGTGCTTGTACAGCAGATTCAGGATCACGTTGGCATTGGCGTCCCTGCGCAGTTCAATAACTATACGGGTTCCTTCCCTGTTGGATTCATCCCTCAGATCCGTAATACCGTCTATTTTTTTCTCTTTGTGAAGCTCTGCGATCTTTTCGATCAAACGGGCTTTATTAACCATGTAAGGAAGTTCTGTTACGATGATCTGGCTTTTTCCGTTGGGAAGCGTCTCGATATCGGTTACCGCACGTACCCTTACCTTGCCGCGTCCTGTCCGGTAGGCTTCCTCACTTCCTCTGGTCCCCAGAATAATACCGCCCGTAGGAAAGTCAGGGGCAGTAATGATCTGCAGAACCTCTTCCATATCCGTATCCCTGTCCTCATTCACCCGGTTGTCAATGAGCTTAACCACCGCGTCCACTACCTCACGAAGGTTGTGGGGAGGGATATTGGTCGCCATACCAACGGCGATACCGGAGGTTCCGTTTACCAGCAGATTGGGATAACGGCTGGGAAGGACGGTAGGTTCTTTTTCCGTCTCGTCAAAGTTGGGAACAAAATCAACGGTGTCTTTATTGATATCCGCCAGCATTTCCATGGAAATTTTAGAAAGCCTGGCTTCTGTATAACGCATGGCTGCGGCGCCGTCGCCGTCTTCGGAACCAAAATTCCCATGACCGTCTACCAGAGGATATCTGGTGGACCATTCCTGGGCCATATTAACAAGGGAGCCGTAAATGGAGCTGTCTCCATGGGGATGGTACTTACCCATGGTATCACCCACGATACGGGCACATTTTCTATGGGGCTTATCAGGACCGTTATTCAGCTCTATCATGGAATAGAGAACACGCCTCTGAACCGGCTTCAGGCCATCTCGGACATCCGGAAGCGCACGGGATGCAATAACGCTCATGGCATAGTCGATATAGGATTTCTCCATGGTTTCTTTCAGATCGACTTCATGAATTTTATCAAAAATATTATCTTCCATTGTTTATTGACTCTCCGTTTCTACAGTATCTGTCATCAGATATCCAGGTTCTTGACATATTTGGCATTATCTTCAATGAACTCCCGCCTCGGCTCCACCTTATCACCCATCAATGTGGTAAAGGTGAGATCCACTTCCGATTCTGCCTCCTCATCCATATTAACGCGCAGCAAAATACGCTTTTCCGGATCCATCGTAGTTTCCCAAAGCTGTTCCGCGTCCATTTCTCCCAGACCCTTATAACGCTGGATTTTATTATTTTGATCCCTTCCCACTTCCGTAAGAATCTGATTCAGTTCCTCATCACTGTAGGCATACCATTCCTTTTTATTCTTCTCCAGCTTATAAAGAGGCGGCTGCGCCAGATAAACATGTCCCTGCTTAATCAGCTCCGGCATGAAACGGTAGATGAAGGTAAGCAGAAGAGTCGCGATATGAGAACCGTCAACATCGGCATCGGTCATAATAATAATTTTATGATATCTTAATTTGGTTACGTCGAAATCATCATGGATCCCTGTGCCGAAAGCGGTGATCATGGCTTTGATTTCCGCATTGGCGTACACTTTATCAAGCCTTGCCTTTTCTACATTCAGGATCTTTCCTCTCAGAGGAAGGATAGCCTGTGTGGCACGGCTTCTCGCTTTCTTGGCAGATCCGCCGGCGGAATCTCCCTCAACGATATAAATTTCACAGTTTTTCGGATCCTTATCGGAGCAATCAGCCAGCTTTCCGGGCAGCGCCATTCCTTCCAGAGCCGTCTTTCTTCTGGTAAGCTCCCTCGCTTTCCGGGCTGCTTCCCTTGCACGCTGGGCAAGGATTGATTTTTCACAGATGGTTTTCGCAATGGAAGGGTTCTGTTCCAGATAATAGGTAAGCTGTTCGCTGATAACGCTGTCCACAGCACCTCTCGCTTCGGAATTTCCCAGCTTCTGCTTGGTCTGTCCCTCAAACTGGGGATCCTCAATCTTCACACTGACAATGGCAGTCAGGCCTTCCCTGATATCCTCACCGGTAAGATTCGCTTCATTGTCCCTGAGCAGCTTATTGTTTCTTGCATAATCATTAAAGGTCTTGGTAATGGCATTCCGGAAGCCCACCAGATGGGTGCCGCCTTCCGGTGTATTTATATTGTTGACAAAGCTGTAAACGCTTTCCGTGTAGGAATCGTTATGCTGCATTGCCACTTCCACATAAACATTATTTTTGCTGCCCTCAAAATACATGACATTTTCGTAAAGAGGAGATTTGCTCTTATTCAGATAGGTGACGAATTCCTTGATTCCGCCCTCGTAGTGGAACACTTTTTCCTGCGGATTTTCTTCCCTCACATCTCTGAGTACAATTCTTAAGCCTCTGGTAAGAAATGCCATCTCACGCAGACGCTGTTTTAAAATATCAAATTCATAAACGGTAGTTTCCTGGAAAATAGTGGCATCCGGCTTGAAGGTTACCTTGGTTCCCGTCTTTTCCGGATCACATTCTCCCACCACTTTCAGGGTATAGATAGTCTTTCCCTTTTCGTAACGCTGTCTGTATACCTTTCCCTCCTGACAGATCTCCACTTCAAGCCAGTCAGACAGGGCATTTACTACAGATGCGCCTACTCCATGAAGTCCTCCGGATACCTTGTATCCCCCGCCGCCGAATTTACCGCCCGCATGCAGAATGGTAAATACCACTTCCACCGCAGGGATGCCGGCTTTATGGTTGATCCCCACAGGAATACCACGTCCATTATCAATAACCGTAATGGAATTATCCTGATTAATTGTAACATCAATGGTATCACAATAACCCGCCAAAGCTTCATCCACTGCATTGTCTACAATCTCATAAACCAGATGGTGAAGGCCTCTGGCTGATGTAGAACCAATATACATACCAGGTCTTTTACGAACCGCTTCCAGACCCTCAAGAATCTGTATTTGATCCGCTCCATACTCACTGTGGCTTTCTGTGTTTTCAGTATCCATATATTCCTCCATTTCACTGCTTTAAAAGACCAAAATTCAACAAAAAGGACACAAATAGATAGAAAAGCTTATAGATCCCTCAGGCCTATAAGTTTTTCTACCTGTTTGCCTATTCTGTTTTATTATAGCATGAATTTTATTTATCCACAATAGACATAATATCGATAGAACCATTGGTAATTTTGAATACCCGGTTTATCTCAAACCGGTTGTTAATAAATTCATCCAGGCCTGTACAGGTAATTATTGTCTGTATATCTCCTATGCTGTTCAGCAGATAATTCTGCCTGTTGCTGTCCAGCTCGGATAAGACATCATCAAGAAGAAGAATAGGCGTATCCTTTGTC
>ENA-OPVH01000591-OPVH01000591.1-human-gut-metagenome-genome-assembly--contig:-NODE-591-length-22904-cov-5.462427_pt1 | contig 22904 bp, 20 predicted proteins | sample MGYA00241494_ERZ501980 | MGnify/ENA primary metagenome ERZ501980 (study PRJEB25962, sample SAMEA1964914) | human gut metagenome | biome: human gut; feature: human-associated habitat; material: faeces... | reverse complement strand
AGGGGCTGCGGCCCCTTATCAACCCTGGGGTTTTTTGACAGACTGTGGCCTCCCTTAATTCCGGGAGGCCTTATGTCACTGTTTTCCGTATTTCGCATTTATATCCTTTACCGTCTGCTCATGGCGCGCTTCTTCCTGCGCCAGCTCGCCCTCCAGCTTTGCCCGCTCTGCCTCCAGCTCGCTTTTCGCCTGTTCCAGCGCCTCGTAATACTCCGGGTCATCCGAGGGCTTCTCGAGCAGTATGTTTAAGCTTTGCCTGCATGTCCCTATGCTTCTTTCGTACCGCGCGTTTATCTCCCTTTCCCGTTCATCGTGCCCGGCGTTTTCTGCAGCCAGCTCGTCGCTGTACTTTTCTTCCAGTGCGTCCGGCGTGGGCTCCGGCGTGTTTGTAGGTCGAGGCGTCCACGTTGCGACAGGCGTGGGTTTCGGCGTGGGCAAGGGCGTTGGCAGAGGCGTAATAGCAGGCGTCGGCGTAGCTGTGGGCAGAGGCGTGGGGGTAACGTCGGGCAGCGCTGTAGGCTTTGCGCTTTTCTTTGGCCTTTGCTCCTGCTTTTCCTCGGCTTTCCCCACGCCGTCATATGTGACTTCCTCCGGGGCGTATACGGAATTTGCCTCATTACCGGTATCGGCGGGTATATGGTTTTGGCTCTGAGAAAGAACGCTCTCAGGCTGCCTGCCTGAATCCACCAACACTATTTCCACGTATTTATCATTATACGTGCAGCCTGAAAACACCTCCAGCCCAGCGGCAATGCAAAAGGATAAAATTACTGCGTTTCTGAAGCTCATAATCTCCGTCCTCAATAAATGCGGCAAAATGATGAATAAATCGACATGTCATGTAAACGTTATTTACATGATATAACCTTTTGCTCCACAATTCAATTACAATTCCATAAAAATACCCCCTGCCGGTAAAAAAGCAGGAGGCAAATGTGTTTTATCTTTTTTCGGTAAGCTTTCGGAGTATGTCGCCGGGCTTTAATTCCTGTTTGCAGCCTATATACAGCTTCTCCTTTGGATGCGGCGTACTCTGCACCCTTTCGCCAGCCTCGTTTGTTATGCCGCTCACCTTAAAGCTGCGGCCTATGTCGCCGGGGGAAAGTATGGAAAGCTCCTCGCCGTCATAAAACTTGTTGCGCTGAGCCACAAAAGCGGTCCCAGTCTTGCCGTCATAGGATATCACCACCGCGGCTATGGCTCCGTCCGCTACGTAACCGCCGCTGCGGGTCTCCTGACCTTCAGCGCCGGGATCGCCAAATGCAAAGCCGGTGGTATAGGGCCGATGGGACGCAAGTTCCAGCTCCCGCATCACGGAAGCGGGCACCTTATATTCCCTGCCCTCGTCGATGCTGCGCTTATACTCGTCAATGGCCATTCGGTAGGCGTTCACCACTGTGGCCACATAGGCGATGGACTTCATGCGGCCCTCTATCTTGAGGCTCATTATGCCTGCATCCACTATCTCCGGTATGTACTCTATGAGGCGCATATCCCGGGAGTTCATGATAAAGCTGCCGCGCTCGTCCTGCTCTATCGTAAAGTACTCGCCGTTTGAGCCCTTTTCCCTTAGTTCATACTGCCAGCGGCAGGGCTGGGCGCATTCGCCCCTGTTTGAGTCCCTGCCGTTTATGTAGTTACTCAGCAGGCATCTTCCGGAATAGGACACGCACATGGCGCCGTGGACGAACATCTCAAGCTCAAGGTCCTCAGGCAGTCTCTGCCGCATAGCCTTTATCTGCTTGATGGAAAGCTCCCTGGCAAGTATTATGCGCTTTACCCCCTGCTCGTACCAGAACAGCGCCGCCTCGGAATTCAAAGTGTTCGCCTGAGTACTCAAGTGCAGCGGCATATCCGGCACGCATTTACGCGCCACCCGTATCACGCCGGGGTCATTGACTATAAGCGCATCGGCGCCGGCAGTCCGGATGGTTGTCAGCAGTTCCGGCAGATCCTTAAGGTCCTCGTCCCGCGCGAATGCATTGCAGGCCACGTATACCTTGGCGTTTCTCCCGTGGGCGTATTCGCAGCCCGCCCTGAGCTGCTCCGGCGTAAAGTTATCGGCATAATTCCTCAGGCTCATGCTCTGCGCCCCAAGATATACCGCGTCCGCACCGTAATCGATGGCCGTGGTCAGCCTTTCCATATTTCCGGCAGGAGCCAGAAGCTCAGGCATTGCTATCTTCATCAGCTGTTCTTATAAGCCTCCTTGTTTTTGAGGAAGTCCTCGTAGCTCTTGGAGAACACCAGCTTGCCGAAGTCCGGGTCATTGGCGTCCTGGGTGCGGGATTTCAGCACGAAGTACAGGTAACCCTCTCCCATGAAATCGCTGTCGGGATAAAGCGCAGCCTTTATAGCCGCAGCGCTTGGGTTGCATATGGGACCTATGGGCAGACCGTCTATGTTGTAGGTATTGTAGGGCGAGTTCACCGCCATCTGATCCGATGTATAGTCCAGCGTGTTTCCCGCATCGAGTATGTATTTCAGCGGGGCGTCGCTCTGGAGCTTCATACCGCTGTTAAGCCTGTTGTGGAATACCGCGGATACCTTATCAAAATCGGCAGTCTTGGCCTCGCGCTCTATCATGGAGGCCATTGTCACAGCCTGATCTACCGTCATATTCAGCTCCTGCGCCCTGTCCATGTACTCGTCGCTGAATATCTCATTGAAGCGAATGAGCATTTTTGTTATCACGCTCTTCGCTGAGGCGTCGGCGTACACCTCATAGGTATCCGGGAAAAGATATCCCTCCAGCGCGTACTTGCGCAGATCCTTATCTGCGCTCTGCAGAATGCTGTTCACGAAGCTGTATTCAGAGAATGCCTCCCCGCTCTTACAGAGGCTCAGGAACTCCTCAGTGGAATCCAGTATGCCCTCTTCCACCAGCAATTCCGCTATATCCTCTACCTCCATGCCCTCGCGTATCTTTACGTTTACGGTCTTTCTCGCGGGGTTGCCGGTGCAGATTATGTCCACCATCTGGGCAATATCCATGTTGCGGCTCAATATATAGGTTCCCGCTTTAAGGGTGCTGGACTTGCCAGTGAAGTCAACATATATTTTGAATGCGGCCTTGTTGTTTATAAGGCCCTTGTTGCCCTCTCCGCCAGCCTCGTAGAGTATCTTGGCTATGGTAGATGCGCCGCTGCCCTTTTCTATGGTAACGGTAACCGGCGTAGCGTCGTTCACGTCCACCGGGCGCACGAACTCGTCCAGGGCATAGTTTACGCCCGCGACGAGTATGGCAGAGCATACCGCTATGCTTATGCCGTATATCAGTATGGGTCTCAGCACATTCATGATCTTTCGGTGCCGCTGTCTTTTTCTTCGGGCGGCCTCCCGGTTTTCCCGTTCTTCCATGTGTTGAGCTTACTCCTCCAGCGCGCCGAGATCCACATCTATGGCCTCGGCGATTATCTTATATATGTCGCTTACCACTCTGTTGAGCCTGTATTCGGCAAACAGGAACGCGGATGCGTCCTGATTCAGCTGCAAAAGCTCGCCTATCTTCTGAAGGCGCTGCATCGTCTCATCATCCTTTTTACCGGACACCATTGCCGCCTGCGCCGCCAGCTGAAGCTTATGATACTCCTTTATAAGGGACGCCGTAGTATCGTTTTCAAAGGCCTTTTCCTTGGTGGTCTTATATTCCCTGAATTCGTCGCTCTCCTTCAGCAGCTTCGCAAGCTCGTTTGCCTTATCATATACCATAGCAAATACCTCCGTTTAAAAAAATGTCTATATCTCTATTATTATGGGCATGACCATGGGTCTTCTCTTGGTACGCTCATAAAGGTAATTCTTTATGGAATTCCTTATGTCGTTCTTTATTGAGGACCAGCTGCTGCGGTGGTTTTTCTCAAACTGGGCGGCCTTGGCCTTAACGAGCTCCCTCGTCTCCTTCAGAAGCTCCTCCGAGTTTTTCTCATATACGAAGCCCCTCGAGAGTATCTCTGGCTGTGCCAGGAGTGCGCCGGTCTGCTTGTTAAGCGTAATGACTACTGTGAATATTCCGTCCTCGGAGAGCAGCTTTCTATCCCTTAGCACCACGTTGCCTATGTCGCCTACCCCGCTGCCGTCCACCATAACGCTGCCGGCGGTTACGCTGCCCGCTATGCGGCCCTTGTTTCGGGTGAGCTCTACTACATCACCTATTTCGGTAACGAATATGTCCTCCTCGGGTATCCCAAGCTCCTCCGCCAGCTCTTTATGCTGGTAAAGATGTCGCGCCTCGCCGTGTACGGGTATGAAAAACTTGGGCTTTGTCAGCGTCAGCATGAGCTTGAGCTCCTCCTTGCAGGCGTGGCCCGAGACGTGTACGTCCGCCATACGCTCGTATATGACCTTCGCGCCGTGCTGGTAGAGCTGGTTTATCACCCTGCCCACGCTTTTCTCGTTGCCTGGTATGGAGGAGGCCGAGATTATCACCATATCTCCCTTGCCTACGTTTACCTTATGGGAGGAATTGGCCATTCTGAACAGGCCGCTCATGGGTTCGCCCTGAGAGCCTGTGGTTATGACGCATATCTGGTCGTCCCTGTATTTTTTAAGCTGCCCAACCTCCACAACGCTCTCGTCCGGCAGCTGCAGATAGCCGAGCTCCTTGGCTATCTCTGCTATCTTTACCATGCTGCGGCCCTGGAAGCATACTACCCGTCCAAAGGATATTGCCACGTCCGCAATCTGCTGTATGCGGTATATGTTGGAGGCGAAAGTCGCCACTATCACGCGGCCCTTTGCCTTGTCGAAGCAGTGCTCAAAGGTCTTGCCTATACCCCGTTCAGAGGGTGTATGTCCTTCGTTCTCCACGTTGGTGCTGTCGCTCATGAGTGCAAGTACCCCACGGGAGCCGTAATACGCAAGCCGCGCTATATCTATGGGTTCCCCGTCGATAGGCGTGTAGTCCACCTTGAAGTCGCCGGTGTGTATCAGCGTGCCTATGGGAGTGTTTATGGCCAGCGCGCAGGCCCCCGCTATGGAGTGACTGGTCTTTATGAACTCCACGCTGAAGCAGCCCAGACGTATGGTATCTCCGGGGCTGACGCAGTTAAGGTCAGCATGGTCTACCTTTATCTCGGTCAGCTTCTGCTCTATGAGAGCTATGGTCAGCTTTGTGGCGTATACCGGCACATTGAGCTTTTGGAGGGCATAAGGCACCGCGCCTATGTGATCCTCGTGACCGTGGGTTATAAGTATGCCCCGTACGTTCGCCGCATTCTTTTCAATGTAAGTCATATCCGGTATGACTACATCTATTCCTGGCATCTCCTCATCCGGGAAGGACATTCCGCAGTCCACTATTATTATGTCGCTGCCGTATTCTATTACGGTCATGTTCTTGCCTATCTCCCCGACTCCGCCGAGGGGGATTATCTTCAGTTTCTTTGCAGTCTTTGCCAAATTATATCTTTTCCTTTCGTCTTTTACAGTTCTTAGGTAACTATATCCATATATTGCAATATGCATACTTGAACCAATTTTATCTTATATTATACTATCCTTATATTTTTACCACAAGCGGGCTATTTTGTAAACAATCCGGTAACTCTGTTATATCAGGCCATTTTTAACTTACCCTGATTCTTGTAAAGGCGCCGAACTTCGGGTATAATATATTGGTTGAAATTCTGTCATTGAGTATATTTGCGGAGATTAGCAATGGATATAAACACCCCCGGGTCTTCCGGCCGCACCCATGTCCGCCAGGACAGCCAGCCGGCACAGCATAAAAGAAAGAAAAAGAACCACTACCGCGCCATGAGCCGAAAGCTTCTGGTGCTGATATGCCTGTGCATAGTGGGTCTTGGCGCAGTTCTGATACTTCGGCTGCACTATACCCACACCCCCAGCGCAAAGAAGCTCCACTCATACCTCAGCGGCGGCGCGTACCTCAGCGGCATAGTCATTGACGGCAAGAACGTATCCGGCATGACGCTGGACGAGGCCCGCAGCGAGATAGCCCCATTAGTAAACGAAGCTGCGAAAAACATAAACATACGCGTTTCCCACGGTTCAGACCTGTGGGTGTTCACCGCAGCGGATATGAAGGTATCCACCAACCTAGAGTATGCGTTGGCCGAAGCAATGCTGTACGGCCGTGGCGGCACCGGCGCCGCTAATAAGGACGCCAAGAAAGAACTCAAAGAAAACGGCAGGGAATTTGACGTGAGCTTCACGCCGGATATGGACGTGATAAGGGCGAGAGTCGCTGAAATAGCCGCTAAGATAGACACCCCCGCCACCGAGCCTTCTGCAGAGGCAAACGAATGGGCAGATTCACCCGGCTTCAACTACCACGAGGGCGTAAGCGGTCACGTCCTGGATCAGGACGCTCTTGTTCAAGCCATTGTCGATGCGATAACAAACAAGGATTATCAGGCAGTAATAAAACCGGAGCTTGTCACTCAGGAGCCTACCCACTCCATGGACTGGCTCAAGGAAAATACCCAGTTCATAGCCAAGTGGCAGACCAGCTTCGGCGGCAGCCGAAGCGCACGCGACCCGGGCCGTGTGGGTAATATTCAGAAAGCCTGTACTCTGCTCAATGGTCACAAGGTGGACGTGGGCGAGGAATTCAACTTCAACGCCATCATCGGCCCCCGCACCGAATCCGGCGGCTGGCCCCTCGCCCCCGGCATAGTAAACGGAGACAGATATGAACTGCAGCCCGGCGGCGGGATTTGCCAGGTCACTACTACCCTTTACAACGCCCTGCTCTGCTGCGGTCAGGATAAGGTAGAAATAACCGAGCGCTACCATCACTCCTGGCCATCCAGCTATGCGGATATCGGCCTCGATTCCACCGTTACCGGAACCGTGGAAAGCGGCAAGAGCCTCAACTTTAAAAACACCTCCGGTGCGCCGATGTACATTTTCCTCTACTGCGATCAGGCAGCGTATACTGTTACCGCCTATGTATACGGCGAACCGCTGCCGGAGGGGATAACCTATAAGCCCCGCGGCGATGTAGTAGAAACCACAGACCCACCGGAAACGGTTACTACCGAGAATCCGAATTGGCCCCTCGGCTACAAGCAGAAGGAGGCTTCCGCACGCAAGGGTTACAAATCCAACGTTTACTTGGACAAGTACGTAAACGGCGTGCTGGATGAGAGCGCATCAGTGCTGCTCTATACCGACAGGTATGATGCCAAGGCCGAAAAGGTCATAATAGGCACCGGCGACCCGAGCCTGCCCAAGCCTACCGATTAAGCATGATAACAAAAGCGCCGACTTAAAGTCGGTGCTTTTTGCAGTATTCAGTGTTAGTTTTTTCACAATTAAAGCGGCGGCTAATTTTCTAAATTCTTCCTCATACCACTTTATTTCCAAGAAAAACAATGCTATAATAATCATGGTGCAGGTATGTGTCCTCACTATATCAGATTTTTTCATACGCATCATTTCAATAACATCTTTCAGGAGGAACCACTTAAATGAAGTTTTCCAGCAAAGTTGAAAAAAGCGGTCTGTCCCCCATGCGCAAGTTCCACCCCTATGCGGTGGCAGCGGAAGCCAAGGGCAAGAAAATCTATCATCTTAACATCGGCCAGCCCGATATCGAGACACCGAAGCAGTTTTTCGATGCTATCAAGCATTTTGAGCAGCCCGTTCTGGCCTATGCTCCGTCTCCCGGTATGCCTGTCCTGATCAAGGCTATCCAGAAGTACTATGATAAACTCAACATGCACTTTGACGAGAGCGAGATCCTCATCACTACCGGCGGCAGCGAGGCCCTCTGCTTCGCCCTGCAGGCGATTCTGGACGACGATGACGAGATCCTCATCCCCGAGCCATTCTATCCCAACTACAACACCATGACCAACACCACCGGCGGTAAGATCGTTCCCATCCCCACCTCTCCCGAGGAAGGCTACCGTTATGCCGATCGCGCCAAGATAGAGGCTCTCATAACCCCCCATACCCGTGCCATCATGTGCACCAACCCCGGCAACCCCACCGGCGTGCTCCTGACCCACGAGGAAATGGAGATGATCGTGGACATCGCAAAGAAGCATGAGATGTTCGTCATCGGCGACGAGGCTTACCGTGAGTTCGTATACGGCGGCGAGCCCCTGCAGTCCTTCGGCGAGTTCGCCGAGACCGCACCTGAGAACATCATCGTCATCGATACCGTGTCCAAGCGCTTCAGCGCCTGCGGCGCCCGTATAGGCTGCATCATTTCCAAGAATAAGGAGCTTATGAACCACTGCATGAAATACGCTCAGGCCCGTCTGTCCGTCGCCACCCTCGACCAGATCGCCTCTGCCGCTCTCTACGATGTAGGCCCCGAGTATTTCGCCGCGGTACGCGACGAGTATAAGCTCCGCCGAGATACCGTCGTCGAAGAGCTCAACAAGATTCCTGGCATCGTGTTCGAGTGCCCCAAGGGCGCCTTCTATCTGATGGCCGCACTGCCCGTGGACGATGCGGAGAAGTTCCAGCAGTGGCTGCTTGAGGAGTTCGACGACAACGGCGACACCGTTATGTTCGCGCCCGGCAAGGCCATGTACGCCACCCCCGGCAAGGGCATAAATGAGATTCGTATCGCCTATATCCTGAAGCGGGAAGACCTTATCCGCGCCTGCCAGCTGCTGGCCCTCGGCATCAAGAAGTACAACGCAAGATAAACAAAGCAATACAAAAGGCCTTCCGGTTGGAGGCACTCACTTAACGACAGTTCAAATTAACTGGTTTTAGTGGCGTCTTCAAGTGGTGCCAACAGAAAGACCACGCAAAAGGCTTCATCGCCCGCTGTGTGGTCTTTTCTGTTACCCAAGCAACTCGATTATTTCGAGCTCTTGCTTGAGTTCGGTAATTAAACTTGGGATCTCCTCGCAGTGTTGTGCAATTGCTTTAGCTTTGCCTGGCTTTGAAGTTACATGGTATTTCTCTGTGATTTGTTGCTCTAGAGAGCCGTATTCTGTCATAGATGCCCGAAAATACTTTTCAAAATCGACCCCGAAATACGCATACTTGCTCGTCTTAACATATTTTTCAGCAGCTGTTTCCCATATGTCTGTGTTTATTATTCCTTTGAATATTCTGGTGTTTTCAGTTGCTTTTCCATCTCCATCAAAGATAAAATAGCAATTGTAACCGTACGCGTTAAACAGCCGCCAGAATAATGGTATGGATTCTTTGCCTCGACAATTGACGATTTCAACACCGTGTTCGGATAAAGAGAAGCCTATTCATTTCAGATATACTGGTAAGGCAAAAAATTCCGTTGCGCCTTCGACAAGCACAATCGTTTCCGCAAACATTCCTTTTAATTGGTCTGCGAAAAGTCGTGTGTTATAGTAGTCAATGATGTTATCTGGCGAGATTTTATCAGCTGGGGCACCGGATTCCACACAAAATGTGCACAAATCCTCTTTGGTAAGCTGAATAGCTTTTGTAATACCACCCTCTTTATACACTCTCACAAGGCCATCAAGATATTCTGCATCAATAAAATCAGTAGAATGTGTAGAAACGACCACTTGTATTCCTGCGGAACACATTTCGACGATATATTCTTTGAGCCATTTTTGTGCGAGCGGGTGCAGATGAGCCTCCGGCTCTTCAATAATCAAAACAAAACTTTCTGAAGTAAATACCTCCATATACGCTTTAACAAACGCCATCAACAACACTTGCTGCTCACCTGTTCCAAATTCCTCAAAGCTACGGATATTGTCGCCTTCTTTGGCATAGATACGCAAGGATTTGGCATAGTTATTGGGGTCATACGCCGAAAAATCCACAGCCAAGGAGTGTACGAATCCTTTAACAGCACCTTGGAGTGCAGTTGAAAATTGTTCAAAGAAATTACCGAATTCCGCAGTTTCTTCAAAAGAATGTTTGATTTGCTCGAACGCGGCAGACAGTTCCTCCTTATGCGTAGCACTCAACGCTTTGTGTATCTGATGAGAAAACTTACTCAACAACGAATACTTGCTGCTATAGTTAAATGCACTCTGTATATTCCGTTCTGCATCAATAAGATATGACTGACACGCAGCCCTTTGCTCGTTTGTGACATACAGGCGATTTCCACGGCCATCGTGAATGAGGTTTTCTGTTAAATCCCCATTATACCCATAAGTCAAGACTATCGTTTGATAAGATACCCCTCGGCGATCGATATAATATGCTTCTGAAAACTGTGCGGCAATTGAAGCCGTCGGATGGGTAGCCTTATCCCTCATAAAATAGTCGCTTTCAAGCATTTCAATATATGTAGGATATTTTTCTCCTAGCAAACGATCTATAGCGGAAAGAATATTGGACTTTCCTGCATTATTGGGGCCAAACAACACTACCGGCTTATTCGCAGGAAATGAGATCACGACATCATCGATGGAACGATATTTCTGTATTCTGATATTTTCTACACGCATATGCTAATCCTTTCCCGAATCAAGACATTTCGAACGCTAATATATTCCCAATTCTTGTTATCAACGGAACGACCAGTGCATTGCCCATGCAAAAATATCGCATTCGTTCAGGCATCCCTGTATATGTCCAGTCATCCGGGAATCCATTTAATCGTTCGCATTCAATTGGAGTCAGCACTCGTAGGCAATCAGTCATCGGGTCCTGTACGACATGAGAAGTCCGGCCCACCTGGGACTCTGAGGTCAGCATCGTTCTTGAGGGCTTGTCCAACGATTCTGGAAATTGAACGCTGCCCTCGGAAAAATAATACTGACTGCCATCTCGCCGCTGCCGTTTCTCACGCTTTGCCCCCTTGGAGTAGGTCCATCGGGGCATGTCTTCGGTGCGGAGGAAATAGTGCTCATCCACTGAATCTGTTTCTAATATGTCCTTTAGAGGCGTGGCCTCTACTCGCTGCGGAGTCACATCAACAGAGTATATCCGTCCGTTCATCATAACGCCAGCATTATAGAGATATACTCGCTGATCTCTTGAAACAGTCGAAATATCAGCATATTCTAATTCGTCGATCCAACTTTCAACATATGACCTGCTATGATTATGAACAGGAAACGCTTTTGCAAAAATACCTTTCTCCATAACATGCTTGTGCATAGATTTAAGGCCTTGCACACATACCGCTTCTGCCAAATTGCGAAAAATCTCTGTCTGGTTATGATAGGCCATGATAAAGGTCCGCCGCCGTCGTTGAGCATATCCATAGTCAGCAGCATTGATGACTCGCCATTCTACGGCATAGCCTTTCTCATAGAGGCATCGTAATATGATAGAAAAGTCACGACCGGACTGTTTGGCCGGAGAGCGGATCAATCTGTCCACATTTTCCAGCAACACATACTTTGGCCTTTTTTCTCTGAGGATATCATCTATTTGCCACCAAAGCGCACCCTTAGTTCCCTCAATTCCTGCGGAATTTTTCTTCATGATAGAATAGTCCTGACACGGGAATCCTCCAACAAGCAGATCATGGTCGGGTACATCGATTTTAGCTTTGGCAATATCTTGGCAAACATGGTACTTTTGACTGCCAAAATGCGCAGTGTAGCACTCAAAAGCATACTGCTCTCGCATAGACGGCTCCCATTGGTTTGCCCATATCACTTTGAACCTATCAGACGCAGATTCCAAGCCTAAGCGAAAACCGCCTACGCCTGCAAAAAGCTCTACTGTTCTGATAGTCCCCATAAATGTAACTCCTATGTAAGGCGCTGATATCACTCTTCATAGTCAATGGCTTCTTGCGCATCTGCGCTATCTATCAGCTGCGCAAGGATGACTTCCTCAATCGTAGCAACACATGTCGATAAGTCTTTGATGACTTCCTTTTCCCAAAAGTGAATGGGGACCCATCCAGCCTGCACCAACAGATGGTCGTCCCGAAGGTCGCGAGCCATGTTTTCTTCGATTTTTTCGATCCAATACTCTCGATTCCGTTTAAGCCGCATCTTTCGGGCTTCCCAGTCTTTCCCGTGCCAAAACTCGCCATCTACAAAGACAGCGATATTGTATTTTAGTATCGCTATGTCTGGGGAACCAGGCAACCTCTTATTGTTCTTTCGGTAGCGATAGCCTTGATGCCAAAGTGCTTTTGCTAAAAGTATCTCTGCCTTGCCGCCCTTCAGTTTGACCTTGGACATACGCTTTCGGGTCTCTGGAGTAGAATCGTATGATTTGGGGTGTTTCATGATTCGCCTTTCCTTAAATATCAGTCTGGCATCTCATTTTGAGGCGTAACATCGACATAAGATAATTCTCCAGCCGCATATGAATAGCGTAACAGTTTCAAACTATTCCATTGTTTATTTCGGATGGGATGGCTACCCAAGGTATAATACCGCTGAACAACCTCACTGTAATAGGCTGCAATATTCTCGGGATACTCCGCTGCAATAATGCAAGCCTCGACCGCCTCATAATCACCATAAGCATACTCAGAGCAGACCCAGTCGACATATTTCAAGACCTGATTAATAGTTGCGTTGTCTGCTGCATCTTTTTTCAATTCGGCGACAAGATATTTGCAGGGAATTTTTGTGTTAGGCAGATAGCGCATTGCTAAGACATCGATTTTATCCATATAATCAATGGGTTTGAATGGTGAAGCTATTACCTGATGAGAAACATAATCCCAAGCACCTAAGGCATGAACTCGGTTATGGCACAGGTCATATACAACAGCTGCTTCAAGTGCCATTTCATGCTTTACTCGCGAGCCAAAAATACATGTTTGAAGCATATCTGCTGGTTTGATCAAATACCTATCAAGTACTTTTGCTGCTATCGCATTGTGAATATCATTGCGCTCAGGAAAAATCCCAGTTTGTGCTGCTGTCTCTCGTTGTCGACGCAACAGAAAAATCTCTTTTAACGATGCATTCTCCTCGTCGCTAAGTTTAATGAACGAAACTTTCCAGAAAGCACGAAGCATCTTAAATGTGTTTGGCTTATATGTCAAGATCTCGTCCGTATCAATTCCTTCTTCAAAAAAGTACGGCGCGCCTTTAAATGTACACAGCCAGCGGTAATGTGGACTCTGACTTCCAAAGTTCACCAAAAGGTCATTGCTTATGTCTTCATACCGCACATTGACCCTTGCAGATGAACGAGGATAATTACAATACTTGCAATCAGGGCCAATGGAAATCAACTCACCGATGCCATAATACCTACGTTTACAAAAGAAGTAAATATTGTCGCCTGGCTTCATTGACATATAGTCTGCTAAAGTACCCTCAAAGGACAGTGGAGCAATCCCTTTCAAATATGTCGAATATATTCCCTTTTCAGCACACTCTCGAATCATGCTGACTGGATCTTCATCTCCGCCAATAGCAAATACATATCCAGCCATTACCGCACCTCCTTGATTTGCTCTGCGATATAAGTGTTGTTCAGCCAAAAACACTGCTTGGTCATCATGCGGCCATCAGGCAACGGCAACTTATCCGAAGCGTCTTGTCCATGGGGTCTTACATGTGCAACGGGACTCTCTGTCTGCTTCGGCAGATCATTGCTTATCCCACGAGGTGTCTGGATCAGCTGGACTCCTCTACGAATCGTTTGAACAGTCCTCTCCCAAACACGATGCACCTCTTCAAGGTCATCATTTGGTATATTCCAGAACATGACGCGGTCAAATACATACGCTCCATCACCCTGTTCCTGGAAAATAACGAACATGAACTTTGTAGGCGCCAGATAGTTATAGAGTTCCGATTCTTCCCAAGTCTCTTCCTTGCTCAACGCAATAAAGTCAAATGTGGGAAAGGACATGCTTTCCTTAATCTTACCGTTGCTTTGCACTCGGATAGTTTTGGGGATAATACCTGCCTTTTGAAACTCCTCCGTACAGGCAATGCGGCCCTTGACATCCAACATTCGCGCCAATAGGATCTCATTAAGGCTCTTGGCATTGCTATCAACACCAAGTCTAAGTTTAAGCTCGTTTTGAGTCATTCCATAGTAAGGTTTAACTTTTTCAATGATGTATTCCTCAAAAGTTTTGGTGTGCAGCACATCTGCGGATTTGATAATACGCGGGCTCTCCGCATTTCCAAATATATACTTGTTGAGAATCTGCGTCATGTACGATGATTTCAGAGAATATGCCCGCTGTTTTGCAGGAAGCTCTGAAAACGGTTGCTGGCGAACGCTGGAGGCATTAGCGCCCTTTGTACAAGCCGCAAGATAAAGTGTGTCACCCTCCGAGAGTTCATGAGCACGGCCTGCACGAACCTTTTCCATGATAGTTTCCCAGTCATGCTCAATGATAGCAAGATCCTCTTCCGGGAAACTAAACAAAACCGCCTCATCTATCCGAAAATCACCCTTGGGCTTGTCTGCAAGGTGCTCATAGGACATGAGAAGCATGGTGTTGCATTTATGCCAAAAGGCACTGGTTTGGAAGGTCTTATCGTACTCCTCCATATAGTTGATGATATTGCAGACCAGCCGTTCCTTGGCACGGATTCCGTTTTTCCCACGCAGATAGGGCGTAACTTTCAGTTCTACGCCAGCCTCTGGAAAGTCCGGCTCAGACTCGGAGTTGGGCGTGTAGCCAAACCAACTCTCTTCGATAACAGTTCCGATAGCGCCTTTTCCCGTGGCCAAACGACCAGTTTTATCGACATCCCGGAGCGGGATACCCTTGATCTCCTGGGCACGCCGCAGGATCGATTCTCTGGTCACATACTGTGTTCCCTCCACTGCTTCCAACTCCTTTTCTATAATCTCATTATGAACGACCATGGGTCTTGTGCAGCAATGCGCAAGACCCATGGATATCATTCTGATTTTGATATAGCTTATTTTTCTTCAGCTATAATCGTATCCAGAACTCTACCCATTCTGGTTATCATCGGTACGACCAGGGCGTTGCCCATACAAAAATATCTCATCCTATCAGGCATACCCGTATTCGTCCATTCGTCATCAAATCCCTGGAGGCGCTCGGCCTCGACCGGGGTCAGCAACCGGAGTCTCCCTGTTCCGGGATCTGACACAACATGCGTGGAGCGATTTAGCGTCGACTCACTGGTCAACATCGTACGGCCAGGTCTATCCCACGGGTCAGGGAAGGCAATGGGGCCTTCAGAGAATGTATACTCGTGGCCATCTACTGATTTTCTGGGGATTCTTTTAGCGCCTTTAAGATATGTCCATTTTGGCATTTTCTCGTTAGTAATATAGAATTTATCATCAACATTGTTCTTCTGCAGGATTTTCCCAAGGGTAATTGGTTCTTCTTCCTGCTCAATTACTTTTGCTGTATAAATCCTACCTTTGCGCATATAGCCTGCGGCTTCGAATGCGAAGGCAAAGTTATCGCTCACATCTACGATGTCACCGCCGATAACCGTCTCCGTTATCTGGCCTATGTTTTGAACGGGGAAGGCTTTCGCCATAAGGCCACCAACTTTGATGATCATATCTGCAGATATGTCGGCCATGTTCTGTCCATAAATCGTGTCGTTTCTATATGCGAAGATGAATGTCCTACGACGACGCTGCGCTGCACCGTATTGTGCTGCATTAACAACTCGCCATTCCACACTATAGCCTTCCTTGGCAAGACACGCAAGAATAACGCCGAAGTCACGTCCCCTCTGTTTGGCCGGAGATTTAAGTAATCTATCAACATTCTCGAAGATGCAGAACGGTGGTTTTTTTGCGATGATCGTATCTCTTATCTGCCACCACAGTACGCCCTTTTTACCTTCGATACCATGAGAAGACGACAGTGTGTGTGCCACACTATAGTCCTGACAAGGGAAGCCCCCCACGAGAAGTGTGTGGTTTGGAATGGCCTGCTTGTCCATCGTGCTGATGTCTTCTCCAGTATGAAATTCATTATTTAGGTCAGAACTGTCTCCAAAATGCTGCACATAGCAGTCATGTGCCCATTGTGTCCTTGCGCCGGGTTCCCACTGTGAGAACCATGTAGTCTCCCAGCCCGATTCCAGTCGGTCGAATCCCAATCGGAATCCGCCGACACCTGCGAATAACTCGCAGATAGTCTTTTGCATAATAAAGCCCTCCTTTGACCGTCATGCGGTCAGCCCGCTTATTTTCATAGACCGAGCCGTAGCTCATGTTAGCACCGGCAGACGCCGGATCGTTGGTCTATATTACGACAGTTGTACTTTTATATTGGTTGATTGGGTACGAACTCCAGAATGTCATCCACACCACAGTTAAGGACTACACAGATTTTTTCTATGGATTCAAGTGAAATATATGTGTCATTTTTTAGGCGAGTAGTAATATTTGCACTGTATCCTGCCATTTTTTGAAGCTGTGTATTGGTTATACCCCGATCAATCAACATGTGGAAAAGTTTTTTGTAACTTACCGCCACGAAAGCACCTCCATTTCTTCTTTATAGTATATCACGATGAAGTGAATTTTTCAACATCTTTAACGCCTTTCTTGCAGAATTTTTCTGTTGGAGGGCTTATTTTTTTGCTTTTTCGGCCAATGTGTTCATTCCTGTCCAGATGGGTCTATGAAAAGAGAATTTCAAAAATCATGGGACCAAATGCACTTCTCGTGTCCAGTGGTAAGTGAGAGGAAGAAAATTTCAAAGTTTTCGGTCAAAACGGGATCTGACTTCCGGTGAGTAACAGGACCGGGATTCCCCCAGTGCGGAAGATTTCTGAATCATATGCAAGTTTTTTCTATAGGACCGTCCCGTCTTGCCTTTCTTGTGGCCTACCTATAGGAAGGTCCTCAAAAGCAGAGGGTTCGATTTACCTGTTTTCGTGGCCTACCTATGAGTGAAAGACTCTTTTCTCCGCTCGAACACAAACATAATATCAAAGCCTGATTTACGTATAGGGCCGGGATACATATCATACTTCACCGTCACTTTGGCGGGAGGTATGACTGTACACCAGGATAAGTGCGCTCTTTTCGTAATCAGGCCTTATTCTGCGGCGATGCGTTCCGGCTCTTTTCGTTCTCGGGCGGAAATGAGAATGCACGTCTCATCCGAAATGCCGAACGCCGGGAGGCCTATCACACTTTATATCTTCTTGAAGCACCGGACTACGAAGGCAACTCTATTGCCTACCTCGACGCACCGGAGTACATCGTTATCCGAAAGGAGGAAGCCGAGCATATCCGAAACACACTCACACTACTGACCGAGACGCAGCAACGCCGCTTATGGATGTTGAGCGAGAACATGACGCTGTGTGAGATCGCGGCTGCGGAGGGGACATCTGCCGGCGCCGTAAAAGAAAGCCTGGATGCGGCAAAGAAGAAATTTCAAAAAATTTTCTGAAAACACCCTGACAAAACCCCTGTTTTTTCTCTGTATAGTGAGGAGGCTTTCTCAGAAAGGAGGACAACACCATGAAAAACACTTTTACGAAAGGAGGAGACTGCCGTGAGACCAATCACACTGTACACCGCAAACTGCCGGGGCAATAAGTTCAATGTCTGCTATCCGGTCAAACGGGAGATCACCTCGGTCGAGGACCTACGCGAAGCCGTTCGGTACGACCAGGTCTTTGCCGAATACAGAGATCACCACAGAGCCGTTGCGGATTTTATCCGTTCGGATTGTTTGCCGTTTGACTGCGACAACGACCCTTCGGATGAGGAATGCGAATGGAAAATCGCTGCGGATGTGGAAAAGGCTTTTCCGGGCGTCCCGTTCTACTTAGTCTACAGCCGCCACCATATGGCGTGGAAAGGTACCCGCTCACCGAGGCCCCGGTTCCACATCATCTTTCCCATCGACCCGATCACGAACGGAGACGATTACCGTATGCTGAAAGAGTCGGTCATGGCTTTCTTCCCGTTTTTCGACACGGGAGCAAAGGATGCCGCACGATTCTTCTTTGGTGTGCTGGATCCGGTAGTCGAACTGCACGGAGGTGAAAACAATGAACCTTAACCACTTTATGTCGGACAAGGCTCAAGCCTTGAAAGAGCCGCAGGTCGATCCCGCAGCATCATACAACTCTTTCGCTGCGCTACCCGACGGATACATCCCCGAAGGGCGACGAAACACCGTCATGTCCCACATTGCCGGGAGGTTGGTCAAGCGGTACGGCGATACCCATGAGGCAAGGGGAGTATTTCTTGAAAAGGCGAAATGCTGCGTCCCGCCTTTAGATGAGAACGAACTGGATAGCATCTGGAGCAGCGCCGTGAAATTCGGTAAAGCGGTTTCCGCTCAACCGGGGTATGTGCCGCCGGAAGAATACAACGATCCCACTCCCAGCAAACCGAATGATTATTCCGACGTCGGACAAGCCTATGCCTTTGCCAAGCACTGCCGCAATTATGTCCGCTATTCCCCGGCTACCGACTACATCGTATATGACGGTGTCTGTTGGCAAGAATCAAAACCCCGCTCTCAAGCGGCGATGCAACAGTTTACGGATACCCAACTCGCAGAGGCCGAAGCCTGGCTCACCCGAGCCGAGGAGCACCTGGAAGAGACCGGAGCAAAAGCCGTTATCGTCGCACACGGAAAGAATGCTTCCGAATTCATGACTGAGGAACAGAAAGCTGCGCTCTTTGCACAGCGTGATGCCGTTGCCTACAGAAAGTTCGTCCTACAGCGCAGAGATTCCAAATACCAGGTCGCAGCACTGCGTGAAGCCCGACCAATGGTGGAGATCGATCACGGTGAATTGGACAAGGACGGTTTCCTGCTCAACACACCCGAATATACCGTGGACCTTCGAAAAGGTATGAACGGCAAACAGGTGCACTGCGCCGAGGACTTTATCACCAAATGCACTGCGGTTTCTCCCGGCAGTCGTGGAGCAGACCTGTGGAAGGACGCCTTACACACCTTTTTCTGCGGGGATGCCGAACTGAAAGAATATGTGCAGCGCATTGCCGGATTGGCGCTTATCGGTCATGTCTATATCGAGGCACTGATCATTGCCCACGGTGACGGCAGGAACGGCAAATCCACCTTCTGGAATGTGTTGGCTCGTGTCATGGGCTCCTACAGCGGCAACATTTCAGCCGATGCTTTGACGGTGGGCTGCAAGAGGAATGTCAAACCGGAATTGGCGGAAACAAAGGGCAAGCGTCTGCTGATTGCCGCCGAATTGGAAGAGGGCATGAGGCTGAACACATCTGTTGTAAAGCAGTTCTGTTCTACGGACGAGATATTCGCCGAAAAGAAGTACAAAGACCCATTCGCTTTTACGCCCACGCATACGCTCGTTCTATACACGAATCACCTACCGAAAGTCGGTGCCAATGACCCGGGCACTTGGCGCAGATTGATCGTTGTGCCATTCAACGCAAGGATCGATGGCAGCGGTGATGTCAAAAACTACGCCGACTACCTTTTCGACAATGCCGGTCCCGCCGTTCTTGCGTGGATGATTGAGGGGGCCGAGAAAGTTATCTCGGACAACTTCCGTATCGCTCAACCGGAATGTGTTAAGAAAGCCACGGCACTATATCGGGAAAACAGCGACTGGCTGTCGCACTTTATGGAGGAGTGCTGCGAGGTCGGCGATACCTACAGTGAGCGCTCCGGTGATCTGTACGCCGCATATCGCAGCTTTTGCGGTCGAAGCGGAGAATACACCCGTTCCACCACGGACTTTTACGCAGCGGTCGACACCTCCGGTTTCGAGAGAAAGCACACAAAAAAGGGACGCATAGTTCTCGGCCTGCGGCTCAAGTCGGAGTTCGCATCTGTGTTCGCTGCGGATGAGTAACACGCCAAGGTGAAGCTCGGTGACGCTCTCTTCATAAGACCCTTTATAGTGTGTTATTCGGCATACCACTCTAAAGAGAGTTTTATTTATCGACCGTCACGACCTTCACCGCACACGGACGATAAATTCTGCACCATTGACCTGGGGCGGCTCAAATCTCCGGGACCTTGACCATTGGGCAACGGCCCAGGGGCTTACGCACAAAAACGGCGAAATCAAAAGGGTAATTAACACTCACCCGAAAAACATCTATCAAGGAGGAAAATACACATGAGAAACTACACTTTTTACAATTACAAAGGAGGTAAAACGCTGTTCCCGAAAAACGACTGGCTGACCGAGGCGCACCTGGCGGAGCACGAAAAGATCTTCATGACGGAATATTTGGCGAATGATGATCGGAGAAAGGTCTATCACCGTTATCGCCTCCGCACTTGTGACCCGACCCGCTTCACGGAAACCCTGGAATACGATCTCAAATGCCCTCATTGCAACGGTGATCTGCGCCTTTGCGGACTGCCGCTCGATGCCACCACTCACGGCCTGTATAAATGCAGACGCTGCGATGAAGCAACCGAAAGGAGATAAAAACAATGAAAACTATCAACGAGATCAGAAACATTACGGCTACGCAGGAATACGATAAACATTTCTGGAATGCCATGCGACTTAAGCCCGACAGTGAGGTGGCTATGCGTGATGCGATGGACAGCGTCACCGGAACATACTTTACCCCGACTGCCGGAGAAGCCGACCTTCGTAAGGTGGTCGTCCGGGAAAGCATCATTCGTCCACTCGCAACGAACCTGAAGAAGTACCAGGGCGGGTCGGTGATCTGGGCGGCTGATTCCCGTGACTACACGTCTTTCGTACCGGAGGGCGCACCCATCCCCGGCTTTGATGTCGAGGAGGATTTTACCCGTATCCGTGTCAGCTGTCACAAAATCGCCTGCCTGCTCAAACTGAGCGAGGAGTTTGCTCTTGATGCGGACTTTGACCTCAAAAAGTACATTTCCGAGCGCATGGGTAAGTCTTTCGCATATGCGGAGGACAAAGCATTCATCTGCGGTAGCGGCGTAAACGAGCCATTCGGGCTGCTCCATAATACCGAAGGGGCAGAAATAGGAACTGCGGTATCTGCGCTGACCTATGATGCCGTCATTGACTTGTCCTTCTCTGTGAAGCCGGAGTATCGCATCCATGCTACTTGGCTTATGAATGATCGCACCGCTGCGGCGCTTCGGAAGTTGAAAGATGATTCGGGCAACTATCTTTGGAACAGCAGCACGGATACCGTTCTCGGTAAACCGATCCGCATCTGCAATGAACTTCCGGACATTGCCGCCGGAGCAAAGCCCGTACTATTCGGTGACTTCCGGTACTACTGGATCGTAGACCGCTCTCCCTTCAGCATGAAAGCACTGAAGGAGTGCTTTGCTATGAGCGGTCGTGTGGGATATGTTGCGTTCGAGTTGCTCGATGCCCGACTTGTGCGTAGGGATGCCGTAAAAGCGATCTCCGTTATTGAAGAAAGCGTGTGATCCTATGAGCGCAGCGGTCGGCACATATGAAGGCAGACCCTGCACCGTTTCGGAAATGGCCGTGGGCAACACTCTGTTCACGGTCATCTCCGTACAAAGCGATTCTGCAGGAGAAACTGCTTTTGAAAAGGTCAAAAAACTGATCCTGGACAACTGCACATCAGCCCCGGAAAAGTTATCTCAAAGTTCAAATAAACATTGAAGAAATGACTTGCTTTTTCTGCGACAGTACGGGAATATGAAGTACCGCTTGAAGACGGTCGGAAAGGAGAATTATTATGAATATGAACATCAGCGTTCCCAAAACAAACAGACCGTCTTTCTCTGTCGCAGGAGACAAGGTCACCGCTCTTTACTGCAGACTGTCCCGTGACGATGATCTACAGGGCGAAAGCAACAGCATCGTGAACCAGAAAGCTATCCTGAAAAAGTATGCCGACGATCACGGATTCGCCAATACGGCTTATTTCGTAGACGATGGTTACAGCGGAACAAATTTTGATCGTCCTGACTGGCAACGCCTGCTCGGCATGATCGACGAAGGGCGTATCGGCACCATTATCGTGAAAGATATGAGCCGATTGGGAAGGGATTATCTTCAGGTAGGTATGTACACTGAGATGGTGTTCCCAAACAACGATATCCGCTTCATCGCCATCAACAACGGTGTAGACAGTGCCAATCAGGTGGACAACGACATGACGCCGTTCATCAACATTTTCAACGAGTTCTATGCCAAAGATACCAGCAAGAAAGTTAAGGCTGTGTTCCGTGCTAAAGGAAATTCAGGCAAACCATTGACTACCAATCCGCCTTACGGTTATCTGAAAGACCCCAATGACAAACACCATTGGATCATAGACCCGGAGGCAGCCCCGGTAGTACGGGAGATGTTTAAAATGTGCGTTGCCGGAAAAGGACCTTCGCAGATCTCGAAAGAACTGATGCGTCGGGGCATTCCGACTCCCTCCGAACATATGCATACGCTTGGGCTCAATACACCGGCAAAGCAGTCGGAACAGCCCGGATTCTGGCAGCAACGCACCATAGCCGATCTGCTGATGAAGCCCGAATACTTGGGCCATACGGTCAATTTCCGCACAAGAAGGAAGTCCTTCAAGTGCAAAAAGACCGTGTGGAACGATCCTTCCGAATGGTCGATTTTTGAGGACACCCACGAACCGATCATTGACCAGGAGACATTCGATATCGTCCAGCGTATTCGGGATGGGCGCAGGAGGCTTACTCCGATTGGTGAGATGCCGATACTATCCGGAATGCTGTTCTGCGCCGACTGCGGAGCCAAACTGTACCAAGTCAGATCGAGGGGCTGGAAACACGAACAAGAGTACTTCACCTGTGCATCCTACCGAAGAGATCATCCGATCTTTCGTGGAGAAGATCGAGGTGAAGAAACCGGAGAAAGTCCCCGGCACACGGACAAAAAAGCAGACCCTGGTCATCTGGTGGAACTTTATCGGCGTGGTAGATGTCCCACAACAAGAGCAAAAAGAAACGGCATAGCCTACATGATCGTAAGCTATGCCGTATCCTTTTTGAGCACCTTTCGTCCTTAAGTGAATGCGGACTTGGAGGGTCTTTTTTTGAGGTCTTTAAGGGCATTTTTAAAAAAAGGTTGCCGGAAAGTTGCCAGAGCGAAAGCACAAAATGAGCACAAGCAATCAAAAAAGCCCTAAATACCTAAGAAAAACGCCCG
>ENA-OPVH01000590-OPVH01000590.1-human-gut-metagenome-genome-assembly--contig:-NODE-590-length-22957-cov-6.020872_pt1 | contig 22957 bp, 19 predicted proteins | sample MGYA00241494_ERZ501980 | MGnify/ENA primary metagenome ERZ501980 (study PRJEB25962, sample SAMEA1964914) | human gut metagenome | biome: human gut; feature: human-associated habitat; material: faeces... | reverse complement strand
CCCTCTGCCGCCAGAAAGCGGATTGGCTGGTGGGAATCAACGCCACGCGCCTTTTCTCCGTTCTCTATCACCGTATCCTCGGTGTACCACGGGTAAAGCTCCCGCAGGTTGATCGTTGTCATGTTGTATTCCTCCGTTTGGATGTTTGTGTTCGTGGTTGCGGTTGAATCCAAACGGAGGGCGGCGGGGAGCGGCAGCCCACAGAGAAGAAAAACAGTGCAAACAAAAAGGCACCCGCACAGGCATAAAAGCCTGAACGAGTGCCTTGCAATTCTATTTCATAATTGGGCGGAGCTATATTGCAGATAATCTGTGATGCACAGAAAACGAGCTGCAACTCACATAGATAAGTGCAGCTCGCAAAAGTCTCTACAACACCTGCTTCTTTTTGAGATGTTCTGCATCCACTTCCTTTGCGGTGGATAGCCGCATTAGCGATACCTCCTATTGTCAGTCAATCCCATAAGACATCCTCACATATTTCGTACTTGTGATGTATAACTCATTTGACATGAGTTGGGTGTATATTTAGCTGAATTAGAACTCACCATAAAATATAGGAGAGGTGATTTCTGATGAACTTTCTTGACCTTTTTGCCCTCAAACTTCGGGAGAAGCGAATCCAGCAGAAGATAACACAGCGTGGACTGGCTGAAAAACTGAACATGTGTACGCGCACGATTATTGAGATTGAAAACTGCAAAAGCAATCCGAAGTTTGAAACCGTGGCTCTCATTTCCAAGGAGATGAGAATCAGCCTTGACGCCGTGGTGTTTCACGACGAAAAACCGCGTGAAATTCCAAAAGTTGTGGCAGATTTCTTTGCCGGAAAGAGTGATGCAGAAGCGGAGCGGTATATTGCATTGTGCCAAAGCGCAGAGAAGTTGAAAAACGGTGAGTAAAAGCGGCCATGAACTGCTTCCCGTCAAGTGGACAATTAAAAAAATAAAAATTATTTTTGCCACCAGATGCAAAAGCTGGTGGCAGTTTTTATGCTGCCAACATATATTGTTCGTGTTTTTCAAAAGGAGTTAATACCCCCAGATTTCTTTGCAATCGTTTGTAATTGTAATACGCAATATAATTATCAATCATAGTTACAAGAGATTCACGATTATTAAATTTTTTGCCATAGTAACGTTCTCTCTTTATGATTCCCCAAAAACCTTCCATTGGACCGTTATCAATACATTTAGCAACTCTGGACATACTTTGAGTCATTCCAGCAGCTTCTAATTTTGCATGAAAACTACGGCTTGTGTATTGATAGCCTCTATCAGAATGACATAATGGATGAGCGTTAGGATTACTTTCAATGGCTTTATCAAAGGTATCAAACACTAAGGCATTATTGTTTGAATCACTGATTACATAGGATACAATCCTTCTGTCATAAAGATCTAGAATGGCACTTAAATATACTTTGTGTTTTTCTTGACCGATATAATATTTAAACTCTGTAACGTCAGTAAGCCATTTTTCATTTGGTGCATCGGCGTAAAATTCCCGATTCAATACATTTTCTGCTATGAACTGTGGATTTGAAGCCTGACGCGTGCATCCATTGTTTGAGTATTTAATTGTTGATTTAATATTCTTTTTCCTGCAAATACGAAGTACTCGTTTATCATTCACTTTTATATCATGATAGCGTTCCAAGTCATCTCGTATTCTTCGGTAACCCTTATCCGGAGATTCTGTATGTATTTTTTCAATCGTCTCTGCAATACGCTCATTTTCAGCTTCATTAGACGGAACTTCTCTATGTAACCACTTATAATAAGCGGCTCTGCTTACATTTCCTAATTTACAGAGAGCACGAATAGGATATCCGTATGTTTCATTTTCTTCTTTAATAGCCTGATAAATATGCTTATGTCGTAACAGGCTTAGCTCCGCCTCCTCTCTATTTCGTCGAGTTTTTTTAGGAATGATGCCTCCATTTCAGCTTTTTGGCGCTCGGCTTTTTCAAATTTTAATTCAGCACGAAGTCGTTCTATTTCAGTAAGCGTATCTTCTGGCTTGCGTTTACCACGATTATCTTGCAACGCATCAATTCCACCATTTTCATATTTAACGGTATAGTTTCGTGCTTGTTGATAGGAAACAGAAAATTTTTCAGCGGTTTCAGCGTAATTATGATCATGCGAGATACAATATGAAGCGATTTCTACTCGTTCTTCAAATGTGGTTTTTCTTCCTTTGGTCATGATGACAGTTCCTCCTATTCCGGAAGCTTTCAATTTCTCATGACCATTATACTTCTTAATCCATTGCCTTAGTTGAGAATCGGAAGGAATTTTATATTTTCTGCAGATTTCATTAAGTGTACCCTTACCTGAAAGATAATCCACAGCTGCCTGTTCTTTTTCTGCCTTTGTATAATGCTTATTACCAGTCTGATAAAAAGCTGTTATTCCCATTGAGTCATATTTACTTATCCATCTTCTTAAGGATGTAGGTGCAGTTCCATATCGTTCTGCAATTATCTGCAAGGATTCATTTCCTTCTAGGTATGCTTCCACTGCATTAATTTGACGGTCTGGACTAATTCTTGCTTTTCTCCCCAAATAAAATGCCCCCTTTCAGGCAACAAGTTTTTATTATTTCACTTGTCTACCTAAAAGGGAGCATATCACCATCCATGCGGATAGCCGCTTTAACTTATAGAATAGCCAGCGGGCATAGACGCACAATCTTAACCCGCTGGCTGCTTTTGTCCGCGCAGTTGGAACGACGGGCAACTTTTATTCTATTTTTCCTGTTTGTGCGCATCCCTGATTTTTTCGAAGCTGTCCTGACTGACGGCGTGTTCAATCAGGCAGGCTTCGTATTCGGCGATTTCCGGGTCTACGCCCGCAGTGATCAACTGCATCGTAAAAAACTGGTGCCGCTCGTAGATTCTTTCCGCTATCTCACGTCCCTTATCGGTCATGCGCAGGCAGCCGTCTTTGTCCATAACAAGAAATCCGCCCTTGCGTAGCGCACTTGTGGCGTGGCTGATGCTGGCTTTGGAGTAGCCCATGTGCCGCGCAAGGTCAATAGAGCGCACCGCACCGGACTGCCGTTCAAGAATCAGAATGGCCTCCAGATAATCCTCGCCGGATTTACGAATTTTCATCATCGTCTCCCATCTGCCGCAGAACATTTCGGTGATAGCGCAGTTTGCCGCCCTCAATATAGAGGACGCTATCCGCAGCTTCCGCGATCAGCTCCATATCATGCGTAATCAGCAGGATGCAGCGGCCTTCTCCGGCAAGCCGTTTCAGCAGCTCGACCGTCAGGTGCATATTGAAACCGTCCAAACCGCTGGTAGGCTCATCAAACACCAACAGGCTTCTCCCGCTTGCCGCAGCCAGCGCCAGCAACAGGCGCTGCTTCTGGCCTCCCGATAACGAAGCGGGATGCCGGTCCGTAAAGGCTTCCAGGCCCATTTCCCGCAGTCTGGAAAGCGCAGTTTCTTTCAACTCTGCCGTTTCCTTTTTGCCGAGGGAAAACTCGTCCAGCACAGTAGGCGCATAGAGCTGATAATCGGAATCCTGCTGCACAAAAAAGGATTTTTGTGTGAGGCGCTTCCGCTTCAGGATTTCACCATCGAGGGAAACCGCACCCATTGCCCGGTATAAACCTGTGATGATGCGGCAAAGCGTGGATTTGCCTGCGCCGTTGGGTCCGGCGATGGCAAGTATCTTTCCGCTCTGTGCGGCAAAGCTCACTTCCTCCAAAATTTGCTGGCTGTCCAGCATACAGGAGATTGCGGACACCTGCAAGGCGTCGTCCTGATTCTGCCGGTATGCTCCGCCTACGCGAAATGCCGGTGCGTCAAAGGGACGAAGTCCCATCGCCGTCATCTGCTCCGCTGTAAGGGACAGGGCGTCTTTCCGGTCATAGACGGCGGAAATCGCACCATCCTCCATGAAAACAAGCCGGTCAAAGGAATCCCGCACATAATGGAACCGGTGCTCCGAGAGGATTATCGTATGCCCCGCCGTTTTCAGCCGATAGAGCAGCGCACCGAGGCGCACCATCGCTTCGCTGTCCAGATTTGCGGACGGCTCATCCAGAACGATAACCTTCGGTTCCATTGCACAGACGGAGGCAATGGCGATAAGCTGCTTTTCGCCGCTGGACAGAGGGAATATCCTTCGGCCGATCAGGCGTTCAATGTTCATCTGTTTGCAAACCGTGTTCAGACGCTCCTGCATGACTGGACGCTCCAGTGGGATGTTCTCCATCCCCAGCACAATCTCATCCGTCGTGTTGGTGGCGAAAAACTGGCTGCGAGGGTCCTGAAAGACGCTTCCCACCATCGTCCCCAAACGATGGATGGGCATTTTCAGTGCGTCCTCACCGTCAAGGGAGTAGCCGCCCTCCAGCTTTCCCGGATAAAAGCCGGGGCAAAGCCCGTTGAGAATACGGGTCAGCGTCGTCTTGCCGCAGCCGCTTCTGCCGGACAGGATCACCAACTCGCCCTTTTTTACATGAAGGTCGATACCTCTGAGCTGTCCCTTTGCTTCACTTGAGTTCTCATAGGAAAAGGAGAGGTTTTTCAGTTCAATCAAAAGACGCCCCTCCTTTCCAGCAGAAACACAGCCGCGGGAATCAAAACTGCCATCGCGCAGAGCGCAGCATCCTTTCCCGTAAAGCGCACAGGACGGTAGGAAATTGTTTCCCCCGAAAAGCGTACTCCACGCACCGTCATGGAGGCAGAGAGTTCTTCGGCGACTTTTGTCGTGCGCAGGATCAGTGGGATCAGTATGTATTCCACCGTTGAGGGGAGATGGGTAAGCGTGTGAACCACGCCTACCCCGATCTCGCGAAACCGCTGCGAAGCACGGATCGCACGGTACTCGCCGCCAATCGTCGGGAAAAACCGCAGCAGCACGGCAAGCCCGATGCCCACCGCCTTCGGGAGCCGCATTGCCTGTAAGGAGGCAAGCAGAGAACCGGTAGGCTCTTTCGCAAGGCAGATAGCAAAGGACAACGGAACCATTGCCTTGCGTCCTATAACGCCCATATTGGAGAAGGCCAGACCTAAAAAGTAAAACCTGTCGTCAGGCAGAAGCTGCACACCGATCCATGCAAAGCCCGTCAGTACAATGTACGCAAACAGGAATGGCAGGAGATACTGCCCCTTTCGCATGGTGAGTTGCAAGAGCATACTCCATGCGAACAGAAGCAGCCCACCCATGTTGGAGTGGATGAAGATAATCGCTGCCACACCGATCAAAAGGTGTACGAGCCATGTTCTCGGATCGACAGTCGTTCCGGTTTTTGTTTTCGTCAGGCTCATGCGACACCGGCAGGCTTAAAGTGCTTGCCCAGCATTTTGACGCCCAACAGATAACCGCCGACGCAGAGGATTGCCGTCACGCAGAGAGAAATCAGAATGTTTTGCGGAGCGCACCAAAATTCCGCGGTCTGATTGACCGCTGCCGTAGCTGTGGCTTCATCCATGCCCAAATCCATATAAATCTTGACATAGCTTGCGCGGAACAGGAACAGGTTCAGGGTGCTGCCCATTGCGTTCATGCACCACATGAGGACGTGAGGAACGGCGGGGCGCACCTTGCTCTGATAGCCACCTTTGAGCATGATCAGTTCATTGACAATAGCCAGAATGTAGAAATACAGAGCGGCATAGGCACTGCCCATGATCAGCATATAGGTACCGTACAGCGCGGCAATGATAAACTGCGTTCCGATTTTCGGGCACTTGCGGATCATCAGCACATAGACGATGCCGTTGACAAGGCCAATCAGCCCCGGCTCAAGGAAATAGAGAAGCTGCATATTTGCCGCAAAGGGCAGCAAGATGAGGTAGCCGATGCCGATCATCAGGCAGGACAATACGATAACAAGGACGAACTCCTTGAGGTTCAGGAATTTTGATTTCATGTTTTTTCTCCTCCTAAGTTTGTTTGAAAGTATAGTTTCCAGCCTGATTTTGCAATTCCCACAGTCGTGAGTAGAGTCCGTCTGTCCCGACAAGCTGGTTATGGGTTCCTTTTTGTGTGACCCTTCCGTTTTCAAGAACAAGGATCTGCTGTGCGCCGCGCACGGTTTTCAGCCGATGTGCGATCATAATGATGGTGCGTTCTTTGGATATTTCATCCAACGCTCTCTGCACCATCGCTTCATTGTCCGCGTCAAGGGATGCGGTAGGCTCGTCCAGAAGCAGGATCGGGACATCTTTCAAAAACGCTCTTGCCAGCGAAATACGCTGCCGCTCGCCCCCGGACAGGGTTGCGCCGCCTTCGCCTACCACCGTATCATAGCCCTCCGGTAAGGCGGAGATGAAGTCGTGGCAGCGTGCTTTTCGGCAGGCGTCGAGCATCTGCTGTTCGGTGATGCACTCATTCCCGAAGCATAGGTTCTCCCGAATCGTACCCCGGAACAGATAGGCGTTCTGCATCACCATAGACACCTGCGAAAGCAGGCTTTCCGGCGCGATGCTGCGAAGCTCTTTTCCGGCAAACCGCACCTGCCCCTGTTGATAGTCCCAGAACCGCGCCATTAGCCGCAGAAGCGTCGATTTACCGCTGCCGGAGGGTCCTACCAGCGCAGTGAGTGCCCCTGCCGGTGTTTCAAAGCTCACGCCATGGATCACGTCGCTATCCGCTGCATAGTGGAAGGAAACGCTGTCAAACGCATAGCTGTCGCCATGGGAGATTTTGTCCTCGCCAGAAGGGTCGGGCATCGTCATCACCTTGTCCAGCCGTTCACCGGAGAGAGCCATGCCCCGCAGCGCTGAAATGCTGCTCACAAGGGTAAGCGCCGGTTCGGTCAGCTTTGTGGCAATCACAAGAAAGCCTGCGAAATCCAATATGGTAAGACTGCCGCCCATCAGCAGATACAGCCCCACTGTCGCCGTCACGGGAACAACGAATTTTACCAACGAAGCGCACAGAGTGGAAAGGCTGCCTGCAACGGCCTCGTCCAGCAGGGATTCCCTGCGCAAATCAGAAAACGCTTTTTTCAGCGCCTCGAAGCCGCTGCCGGTACGGTGGTAGGCTTTGAGATCTTTCATGCCGTGCAGGTATTCGTTGAGCTGCGTTGCAGCTCTTGTCTTGGCCTCCATAACGGAGCGGCTATGTTTTTCCTTGACCTTTGCAATTTGCAGCATCAGGATCGTGCAGATGGGCAGCATTGCAAAAATCGCAACCGCCATGCGCCAGTCAAAGAACAACATACAAACAAAGGAAAGCAGCAACAGAAAGCCTATACCGATGGGATAAGGCAGCCAGAAGCACATGGTGTACTCCACATTGGCAAAATCACTTGCAAAGGAGCTAATCAGTTCCCCTGATTCCTTCGAGGAAAAGAAGCCGAGGTTCTGACGGCGCAGCTTTTGAATATATGTAATACGCTTGTCTGCCGTGTCGTGATAAGCTCGCCCATAGGTATTGTAATAGGAGATCAGTTCCACTGCATATTGCAGGAGGACATAGGTAATCCCTATAATCGCAATTTTAATCAGCAGCGCAATATCCAGCGTATAGGGAGGGTAAAATGCCTGTCCCAAAAGATAGATCGCCATATATGCGAGGATGGCGGGAAGAATGCTGAACGCCTGCGAGAGAAACAACCACAGCGTCGGCGCGATGATCTGCTTTGGATGATGGAAGGTGAACTGTCGAATCATTTTAAGCATGGGAAACCCCTCCCTTCATCTGCCAGCTTTCGGTTTCGTTCTGAATCGCCCAAAGATGTGCATACAGGCCATTTGCTTTCAGCAGCTCGGTATGTGAACCCTGTTCCCTGAGCTGCCCGTTCTCCAATACAAAGATGCAGTCCGCATCCTGAATGGAATAGAGCCGGTGGGCGATCATCAGGACGGTTTTGCCGTACAAAAGCTCCGCCATGCCCTCTCTCAGAGCAAGCTCATTTTCCGCGTCGGTAAAAGCCATCGCCTCATCTAACACGACGATGGGTGCATCTTTTAATATCGCCCTTGCAATGGCGATACGCTGCGCCTCGCCGCCCGACAGCTTATGCCCGCCGTCACCCAGTTTGGTATCATAGCCATTTGGAAGTGAGAGAATGAAATCATGGCATCTTGCCGCCTTTGCCGCCTTCTCCACATCCTCGCGGTGAACCTTGCGGTGCATGGCGATATTGTCATAAACACTCTCCGCAAAGATGTGCGTGTCCTGAAAAACAAAGGCAACGGCATTCATCAAGGCTTCCATTGAATACTCCCGGATGTCATGTCCAGCGATGGTGATAGATCCGCTCTCCACATCCCAAAAGCGGGCGATGAGTTGCCCTGCCGTGGATTTTCCTCCCCCGGATGGTCCTACCAGCGCGGCGAAGCTCCCGGCAGGAATTTTTATTGTCAGATGATCCAGCGCCATGCGGCGCAAAGGGTCGGCAGCGTTCTGGTAAGAAAAACTCACATCCTGAAACACAATTTCAGCTCCACCCTTTGGGGCAGTCTCCGTTCCCTCGGATATGGGCTGCATATTCAGCACCTCGTCAATCTGATCCATGCGTACTGCCAGGTTCCGCAAATCTGCTCCGAACTCCACAAGTTCCATCAAGGGACTGATGCAGGCGGGACCGACTATCAGGAACATCAACAGCTCCATCATAAGCTCATGGTCGCCGGGATGCAGGTACAGCAATGCGCAGCCGGAAACAAGCAGGAACGCCAGCACGGAGATTGTGATGGTCTTATATGCGCCGAAAATCGGCGTGACACGCTTCAGATAGACCTTCCAATGCTCCCTGTTCTTCTCCACCAGCCCTGTCAGGCGGCGGGCTGCCGCTTCAGGTCTGCCGAAGATTTTTTCTTCCTCCATGCCCGCCACATATTCAGAAAACGCTGCATCCAGCTCGGTGGAGGAACGGTTCAGGTCGCTCCATATCTTCTGACCCTGCTTTCCGCCGAAAGCGGAAAACTGGATGAGAAACGCAAGCACGAGAGCGATAAAGATCGTCAGTGCCAGCGGAATGTTGAGTGAGAACATCAGCACGGCCAAAGCTGCCAGCAACAGCCCCGCGCCGAAAATATTGGAAACATCGTGGGCAATGATATTTTCCATCTTTTCGATATTCTCATTCATCATCTTCTGCGTTGCGCCGGATTGACCGCCTGTGTAAAAGCCGAGGTTTAGCCGTCCCATGTGGTCGAGGAGGCGCATACGCAGGTCATAGAGTGCATTGAATGCGCAGGCATGGCAGGAAAAGCTGCCGATTACAGACAGCACGATGCCCAGCACGATACTTCCTATCGTGACTGCTGCCCACATCCATATCTCGTGGGTCGGAGCAGCCGCACCATCAAGCGATGCCAGCAGAAAAAGCCGGATGATCCGGTAGACCGTATAGAACGGTACGCCGGACAGCAGGACGCTGAGCGCAGAGCAGGTCACGCCGAAGAAATACTTTCCCGGAGGGCAATGCGCCGTTCGGAACACGCGAAGAATGACATTTTTCTTTGCTTCTTGCATAGAACTCCTTTCTCAGCGGCGCAACGCTCAAGAGCAGCCACCGCAAGCAAAATGATTGTTGGTTAGACGAGCTTAACCAGTAATCATTATACGCATGGCCGCTGTATTGTCAACGGCTCGGAAAGTGCCTCAGAAATAAGCTGATGTTGTGCGGAATTTGCGGAAATCGTTGAATTACCGGCGGTTTTGTGATATAATCACATCTGCGAGTTGCCTATTGCTAACCGAAATTTGTGCCAAAACAGAAAACAGTGTGCCAAAACAGAAAGAGAGGAGCGGCAAGATGGTTACAATACACAGCATCGAGGAAATGCTGAACTACTATATATCGCTCGGTGGCCTACGAAAGGACGCAGTAAACGGCTTTCGCTATGTGTTTCCGAGGCAGCACTCCAAGGTTCGCTTCTGGGGCGATCTGCACGGCTTTTCCGCAGCGGACGCGGACTTTACCTATCCGAAGGATACAATCATCCGCAGTCAGTTTAGTCAGCGCTATGTAGGAATCGGGCTGAGCGAGCAGGGGACCGTGGAAGCCTACACACAGAGAGATCAGATAATTCACTTCGGCGAGGGCGTCAACTGCTTCGTCTTTGATTCGCCAGTGCCGTTCTTTATGAAAGTTCCCGGAGGGCAGCGGTTACGTTTTCAGGGACTGTATTTTCAGGAGCAGTTTTTCGCGGAGAACAATATCCCTCTCTATGACAGCTTTTGGAGAGATGCAAAGAACACCATACACGGCGCAGACCTTCATGCGCCGGAGTTGGTGTCCATCTACCGCCGCATTGAGCAATGCCGCCTGACAGGGCTTGCCTTTGATACATGGCTGAAGGGTTTTGGGCTGGAGGCGGCCGGGTATCTGATCGACCTTGTGCAGCAGCTATCCGCACAGCCGCCGGTCTATCTCGACGAGAACGAGATTCGTGCGGTAGAAAAGGCAAAGACTATCCTGCAAGCCAGTCTTAAGCACCCGCCTGCGGTCATTGACCTTTGCAGGAAGGTCGGCGTCAACAAGAACAAGCTGCAAAAAGGCTTCCGGTTGACCGAGGGAAAAAGCGTTGCGGAATATGTCCGCACCCTGCGCATGGAGCGGGCCCTTGATCTATTGGAGGATGATACCCTTTCTATTCAGGATGTGGCGGAGAAGGTTGGCTATAACGGCATCAGCAACTTTTATGCGGTTTTCCGGCAGACCTTCGGGGATACGCCAGCCGCAATACAAAAGCTGCTGGAAACAAAGTGATCCGTTTCCTGCGCCATATCTATATAACGCAGGAAATGGAAAAATGGGACAGGGCTTTTAAGCGGTATCATCAGATATAAAAAACGGCGTGCAGAGAGTTGACTCTGAGGGAATAGCCCCCGACTACACCGGTCCGTGGGACATGACGTTGGGGTATCTGCCCTACTATATGCAGGGCATGGATATGGGCGTACTTAAAAACGAAGTTTCCGACGCCGCCGCACAGATGGGCTTCCGTTGTGAGAAGCGCACGGAGCTGCTCTGCTCCGGCTGGCAGAATATCGACATTTTGAGAAAAATCGAGAAATAAGAGCAGAAAAGGCAAACCGGAAACGAGGACAAGACACAGCCATAACGATTTCGGGATAGCTTGGGCAAGCAGGGCAAAGAGGCCCCCACTTTGCTTTTCGGGCAGTTTCCGCCACTGCGAAAACCGCCCTCTGCTTGTCAGGGGGCAGCACCCCTGAACCCTTTGAACACACATAAATGTGTGGCTGCGCGTTTCTCCGAAACGCTTAGGAGCGTGACCGTTATTGCCGGTCATGCTCCTGTTTCTTTTCCTCACTGCGCTCGTTTTTACCCAGCATACGATCCACGTTCTGCTTGTGGAGCAGCAGCTCGCGCATCTCATCGCGCGAACGCCGGTAGGCGGCATACGCCGCCTTTTTTTCGGCAAGCAGTTTGGCATATTCCTCCTGCAAGCTCTTGACGGTGGGGAGCTTTTTCACGCCCAAATCGTCAAAGGCTTTCTTCGCCGCCTTGTGCAGAAGGATGTCGCTCTCATGCTCCGCGAGATACTTTTTCGAGTAGCCCGCCTTGCGGTATCCGGCGTAAACATCGCGGGTCTTGGCGTAGTTGATGATATGTGTTTTCAGCACGGCGATCTCCGCCATGCGCCCCTCCGCCGCCTTGATCTGTGCCGAGAGCGCGCGGAACTGTTCCGTGGCAGCGGCGGCTTTTTCTTCCAATTCCGCGTAATCCAGCAACCCATGCTCCCGAAGATAATTGTAGGTCTGCGCCATTTGCTTGACGTTGAATACCTTTGCCCAGCGCTCGTAGCCCACGCCCTTTCCGGCTTGCAGCTTCGCCTCGATGTCGATGAGCAGCGTGTTCTTTTTTTGCGTGGTCTGACTGCGCTTTTTGCGCGGCGTATGCTCCTTTTCCCCGGCAAGGACAGCGCGCAGCTCATCTTCCGTATAGCCGTCGATGGAGGAAAGACGGACAAAGCCCTTTTTGCCGGGGTGACGCAGGGACAGCGTATTCCCGCGCCGCCTGACCTCGCATCCGCTGTCGCGCAGCAGCTTCAAAAGCGTGTCAAAGCTGTCCGGCTTCTGCAAAAGCGCCGCGTCGATGAGGCCGCAGAGCAGTTCCCGGTGGGAGGGCTTCGCCTTGCTTCCCAGCCACCTGCCGTAGTGGTTGACGCCGCGCTTCGGGTCTGCGATCACGGAGAGCCGGTGCTCGGTGCAGATGGCGTCGCTGAGCCTTGCCACCGCCCTGCCGGAGCCGAGAAAATCGCGGAACTTATGCTTGCAGTCCAGCGTGGTGGAGTTCCAGATGATGTGATTGTGAATATGCCGCTTGTCGGTATGGGTAGCTACAAAAAAGGCGTGTCGTCCTTTCAGAAACCGCTCGGCAAATTCATAGCCCACACGGTTTGCGTCCTCCGGCGTGATCTCACCGGGCTTGAAGGACTGGCGCACCTGATAGGCGATCACGTCGTGCCGCTGCTCCCGCCCGGTGACGGTCTGGTACTGCCGCTTGGCGAACAGAAACTCCGCGTCGGCGGTTTTTGGGTCGCATTCGTATGCGGAGATCAGCTCGCCGCCCTGTGTCTTGTCTGGATTCTTGGAGTAGTCGATGCGGTCTGTCAGGCAGTCGGCAATCGTCTTGCCGTGACTGACGTGCATGGAAATGATGCGTGTGGTCGCCATGGGACGCGGCCTCCTTTCGGTGGGATGGATTTGTAATTTCTTTTTTGAGGTCCTCCGTATTTTTCTTGTATGTTTGCGCTGCCATGTGCTATACTATGATATAAGGAGCGTGATACGAAATGACCTTTGGCGAAGCCATCATCAAGCTGCGCAGCGAGCGCAGAATCTCCCAACGTCAGCTTGCGGAGGAATTGAACGTGAGCTTCACCTCCGTCAATCGCTGGGAGAATGGAAGGACGATGCCCAATAAAATGACGGTGTTCGTCATTCGCAAATACTGCGAGGAGCACGGTCTGGATTTTTCTTATGACGAGGGGGCCGGCACATGAATCACAGAATGACGATAGCGCAAATCTGCGGTGCGGTGGAATCGCCGCTCTTTGACCGAAAGAGCGCCCGCATCGACGCAAAAACGCTGGCGATTCATCTGATCGCCTTTGCCAACGCGGACGGCGGCATGATCGCTGTCGGCGTAGAGGATGACGGTACGATCACCGGCATTGACGGCCATGCAGAGCATATCAACGAGCTGCTTCGTGCGCCGTTTGACTTCTGCAAGCCCTCCGTGCGGGTGGAAACGGAATGTCTTTCCTGCGTGAACAGGGACGGAACGCCCGACCACATCCTGCTGATCGAGGTGTTGCAGAGCAACGACCTCCACGCCAATCAGGCGGACGAGGTTTTCTTCCGCGTCGGGGATAAGTCCAAGAAGCTCAATTTTGAGGAACGCTTGCAGCTCATGTACGCAAAGGGGACGCGCTATTTTGAGGATACGCCTGTCCCGGACGCGGCGATGGAGGACATCGACCTCGGCTTCGTCAAGGCGTACACGGAAAAGCTGGGCTACCGGAAAAGCCCGGAGGAGTACCTGCGGGAGAACAAGGAATTTGTTTCGGAAAAGGGCGGCAAGGAGGCAGTCAGCGCCGCCGCCATGCTGCTGTTTGGCAGGAATCCGAAGCGTTTCTTTCCCCGCGCCCGCATCCGTTTTGTCCGATATGAGGGTACGGAGGCGAAGGTCGGCGCGGAGATGAACGTCATCAAGGACGTGGTATTCGAGGGCCGCATTTTGCAGGTGACGGAAAAGGCGCTGGAGTTTGTGCGCGGGCAGATCAAGGAGCGCACCTATCTCGGCGCGGATACCCGGTTCGTCACAGAGCCGGAATACCCGGAGTTTGCGTGGAAGGAACTGATCGTCAACGCCGTCGCGCACCGGGATTACAGCATCAAGGGTACGGACATTCAAATCAAGATGTTCGACGACCGGCTGACGGTGGAAAGCCCCGGTACGCTGCCCGGTATCGTGCGGCTGAACAATATGCGGCACGTCCACTTTTCCCGCAATCCGAAGATCGCGCAGTTTTTGCATGAATACGAATATGTGCAGGAGTTCGGCGAGGGCGTAGACCGTCTGTACGAGGTCATGGAGACGGCGGGGCTGCCGCAGCCGGAGTATCGCGTGGAGGCGTTCATGCTATACGCCACCATTCGGAACACGAAGCTGGCGGATAACTTAGGGGGAGCCCCACAAGTCACCCCACAAGATACCCCGCAAGATAAAATCATCGCATACTGTATGGAACCGCGCAGCAAGGCAGAAATTGCCAAGTTCTGTGGCTTCAAAGACATTAAGCACTTTACGGCGCATTATTTGAAGCCCCTGCTGGAAAGCGGGCAGCTTCGCATGACCATTCCCGACAAGCCCAACAGCCGCAATCAAAAATATATTACGGTCAAAACGGAGGAATGATATGTTCACCTATATTTCAGTTGAAGAATTTGCGGACGGCGTGGTAAAAAACAACAAGGATACCAACCGCAAGGAGCTGATCGCCTCGCTGCGGGAGGCCCTTGCCGCCAAGAAAAGCGGCGCAAGGTGCATGATCTGCGGCGCACCCATCTGGGCGGCAGGCAGCGGCGTCACAGGGACGTACCTGTGCTTCACCTGCACCACCGGCGAGGCCGACAACAGCGAGGATTACGAGATCGAATAAAACGAAAAGCGCGGGGCGATATGCTCCGCGCTTTTGCTTGATGCGGCGTTTCTGAAAACAGCCTTATCCATATATCCAGTCCCGAAGCATATAGCGCAGGACATGGAGCTTTGCCACCAGCCAGCCCGCCAGCATGGGAAGTCCGTAGGGGCTTATGAGAAACGCGATCACCAGCAGCCCCACGCCGTAGCTGACGGAATCCACGAAGGTGATGAACAGCCCGAAGAAGCCGAGAATGGCGGCGGGGATGCAGAGGATGCCGCTGGACAGGCCGACAACGAACACAAGAAACCATGACACGACGGCAAGCGCCGCGAGGATGGGCGCAAAGAGGATTTTCAAAAGGAAACGCATATCAATATCCCTCCAGTTTTGTTTGTTTCTGCTTTCAGCATACAGGAAACTGCCTTGCCCTGCAAGGATGCCGAACCACAAAAAAGCAGGGGCGGCTTACCTCGCAGCAAGCCGCCCCGCATGGGATAAATACCCCATTATTTTATGGCGGCAAGCCGGGAAAGGATACCGCTTGCCGCCTGCCAGATCCGCTCCTGATTTTGGAGTATATCCTCCATGTCTGCGGCGTAAACGCGCCCCGTTTCATGCACCCGCCGCGTGAGCTGATTGAGGTTGTTGGAGGAATACCGCAGCAGCGACACCATCTCCCGCAGCTCCGGCAGGTCGAGCTTCACCACATACCCGTCAATGGCCATTTTCCGAAGATACGCGCCCATGTTCGTTGTGCCGAGCTGCGCCATCTTCGCCTCTATCATCGCCCGTTCCTCCGGCGTCACGCGGACTTTAAGCTGGATGTCCCGTTTCCGCTTCACCATGTCACAGCTCCAAATCCTTCTTCTTTGCGGCAGGCTGCTTCTGCTCCGCCGAAGCCTGTTGCAGCTTGGAGCGGACGGAGGGACGTCGGAGGGACTGACTGCGGTCCTCGTCCTTGCCAATCAGGGCATACACGCCCCTGCGCTCTTTGAGGGTCGTGAGGGCAAGGGAGGAAAAGGGCAGTAGCTTTTGCAGCGCCGCCGTGTCCTTTCCTCCGGCGCGTTCCATGAAGTCGCGGGACACCTCCGCCATGAAATGCGTCCCGTTTGGGCTGTTGGGCTGCACAGGCTCTTGCAGCTTGCTCAGCAGCCGTGCCGCCTCCGCTTTGATCTCGTCGGCTGTGAGGGGCTGGCGCAGCCGCTGCTCATGCCGCGCCTGTGTGAGAAACAAATCCGTCAGGCCGGGGTGGGAGCTGACCACAAACTGCACCGAGCGGTCGCTATCCATGCCATCCCCGTTTTGATAAGCGGGGATGGTGTTTGCCCAGCGCTTGTTGTCCCGCGAAATGCGTCCGTCGTAGTCAAAGTGCCGGACGGTGGCGGCGAGGACGTAGAGCATCCGCTCCTGCCCGAACTGCTCCGCCACCTGTCCCACCGCCGCAGCGTCAAGGCGGTTGTCATTGTAATTATCCCGGATGGCGGCTTCAATGGCATCCTTACAGCTCACATTGGCGCGGAAGGACGCGCGGTAAACATCCAGTTCCCCATTCTCCTGCGCGTGGCCGGCGGGATAGGGATAGACCGGCAGCTCACGGAGCTTTTTTGCCTCGTCCTTTGCCGTAGCTTCCACGCTGTCGCGGATCGTGTCCATGTAGCCGGTTTCCAGATCGGAGAACTTGTCGTAGAGGATCGCCATAGGCGAGGGGGACAGCAGCAGCGCCCGCGTTTCCGCCTCGCTGAGCGTCAGCTCCTCCATGCTCATCAAAATATCCTCCCGCACGGTGTATTCATAGCTGTGATGGAGGATTTCCTCCGGGGGCTGGCCCTTCAGCCAGTCCCGGTATTTGTCCTGCTCCCGCGAGAGCTTGTCGTATAACGATTGCTGTAATGCCTCGTTCATATTCATCGTGCCTCCTGTTCGTGAGATTTTTTCCGGTCGCCCGCACCGTGGACGCAGGGCACTTTCAGCTTGCCGAGGACGGAGGGGCGTTTTGCCACCACATTCTCCGCCGCCTGTTCCATGGGCGTCCGGTCGTCGATGTTCAGTTCCGCGTTCAGCTCAGCAAGCCGCGCGGATTTTTCTTTCAGCTCCGCCTCCTGCGGAAAGGGCTTGCCCAGCTCCGCCTTTGCCGTCGCAAGCTGCGCCTGCACATTTTCAAGCCTGCCCTGCACCGTTTTGTACCGCTCCGGCATTTGGGCGAGGGCGTTGTCGATGCGGGCAAGGTTTCCCCTTGCGTCCTTGCCCAGCTCTACCCGGTGGCTCATCCGCCCCTTGAGGGTGAGAATGAAGTCCTTGCCGAAGTTTTCAACGGTCAGAGACATGGCAAAGCCACGATAGCTGCCGATGGGAACGGGCTCCAAGCCCTTTGCGTCCTTGAACGCTTCCAGAATGGCAGCACCGGCATTGTCCTTATCGGTGAGGAAGTCGCCCTTGACCTCCATGCCCGCAAAGCCGTCCTTGGGGTGGGGATGCTGTTCCAGCGTTTTCATATCCGCCTCAAAGCCGGAGAGGAAGCCTTTGCTTTCCTCGATCTGCGCCGGAAAATGCCGCAGGATGCTGTCCTCCAGCCGGTACTGCTGGCTCTGGTGATTGGCCTTCATCAGCCGCAGCCGCGCCACGTCCACATCGAGGTCCATTTTTTCACGGATGCGCTCGTCTCCGGCGCACAGCGCCTTGATCTCGGCATAGGAAAGCGCCGCCTCGTCAATATCCTCACAGCTTCTCACCGGGGATTTTGAGGTCATGATCTGGGAGATGAATTTCTGCTTGTTTTCCACCGTCTGCCAGAGGTAAGCGTCGAATGTGGATTCCGTGACATAGCGGTAGATATGTACCTCCTTGTTGCGGTTGCCCTGCCGGATGATGCGCCCGCTGCGCTGCTCCAGATCTCCCGGCCGCCACGGGCAGTCCAGGTCGTGAAGCGCCACAAGCCTGTCCTGCACGTTCATGCCCGCGCCCATTTTGAAGGTGCTGCCCATGAGGACGCGCACCTGACCGGAGCGCACCTTTGCGAATAACTCCTTCTTTCGGACTTCCGTATTCGCCTCATGGATGAATGCAATCTGTTCCCTCGGAATCCCACGGGCAACCAGCTTTTCACGGATGTCGTCGTAGATGGTAAAGGGCGGCTCCTCCGGCCCGGTTTCCGCGTCGATAGCAGCCTCCAGCGCGTGAAGCTCCGGGCTGTCCGTGCCTTTCGCGGCGATCCTGCCGCTCTGCGCCGCCTTGCCCTTGGGGGTAGACAGGTCGCAGAACACGAGCTGCGTCAGCTTCTCCGTCTGCCCGTCCTGCCAGATGCGGTGGATGTTGTTGACGCAGAGATTGACCTTGCTGTTCGGGTCGTCCGGCAGGTCGGGGTTGATGACGCGCTGATCGAGGCCCAGCTTGCGCCCGTCCGAGGTGATTTTCAGCATATTGTCCTCCGTGGGAGCAATCGCGCCGGAATGTACCTTGGCGGCGCGCTGGGACAGCTCCTGCACCATCTGCTGTTGCAGCGCCGTGGGCTGTGTGACCTCGGTGTGGTAGACGGCGGTGGGCGTGGGAAGGTTAAGCTGGTCGGCGGTCTTGATGTCCGCCGCCTCCCGGAACAGGTTCATCAGCTCCGGCAGGTTAAAGAACTTGGCAAACCGGGTCCGCGCCCGGTAGCCCGTACCCTCCGGCGCAAGCTCGATGGCGGTGGTGGTCTCCCCAAAGGCGGAGGCCCAACAGTCGAAGTGGGTCAGACTGTTGCGCTTGAGCATATCGTGCTGCAAATACCGCATCATGGTATACAATTCCGTCATGGAATTTGAGATGGGCGTACCCGTGGCAAAGGTGACGCCTTTGCCGTGGGTAAGCTCGTCGATATAGCGGCATTTGAGCAGCATATCCGAGGACTTCTGGGCGTCGGTGGTGGAAAGCCCCGCCACATTCCGCATTTTTGTGTAAAGGAACAAATTCTTAAAACTGTGCGCCTCGTCCACATAGAGCCGGTCTACGCCGAGCTGTTCAAAGGTCACAACGTCGTCCTTGCGGGCGGCGTCGTGCAGCTTTTGCAGCTTGGTTTCCAGATTTTTCTTGGTGCGCTCCAGCTCCTTGATGGTAAAGCGCTCGGCGCGACTGGCCTTGAGTTCTGCAATGCCGTCCTCGATCTCCCAGATCTGCTCCTGCAAGAGCCGTTCCTGCCGCTCTTTGGACACGGGGATGCGCTCAAACTGGCTGTGGCCGATGATAACGGCGTCATAGTCGCCGGTGGCGATCCTTGCGCAGAACTTCTTGCGGTTTCGTGTCTCAAAGTCCTTTTTGGTGGCCACAAGGATATTGGCGGAGGGATAGAGCCGCAGGAACTCCGACGCCCACTGCTCCGTCAGGTGGTTCGGTACGGCAAAGAGGGATTTCTGGCACAGGCCGAGGCGCTTGCCCTCCATAGCTGCGGCAATCATTTCAAAGGTCTTGCCCGCGCCCACCTCGTGTGCAAGGAGCGTATTGCCGCCGTAGAGGTCGTGGGCGATGGCGTTTCGCTGATGCTCCCGCAGCGTGATCTCAGGATTCATGCCCGGAAAGATCAGGTGCCTGCCGTCATATTCCCGGGGACGGGTGGAATTGAAGCGCTCATTGTAGAGCTGCACCAGCTCCCGCCGCCTGTCGGGGTCGCGCCATATCCAGTCCCGGAATGCTTCCTTGATGGCCTGCTGCTTCTGCTGGGCGAGGGTGGTTTCCTTACTGTTGAGGACGCGCTTTTCCTTGCCGTCCGCGTCCCTTACGGTATCGTAAATGCGCACGTCCCGCAGGTTCAGCGTATCTTCAAGGATTTTATAGGCGTTGGCGCAGTCGGTGCCGTAGGTCATGCGGGCGTTGATGTCGTTGTAGGGGATGCTGTTCTTGCCGGAGATGTTCCACTCCGCCGTGAACTCCGAGTAGTTGACCTCCAAGGAGCGGCGGGCATACAGAGGCGGCTCCAGCAGCTCGAACATGAACTGCTGGATATACTTCTTGTCGATCCACGTCGCGCCGAGGCGCACCTCGATTTCCGAAGCGTCCAAATCCTTGGGCTGGGCGGCGCGCAATGCCTCCACGTTGGGCAGATAGCCGGGACTGTCAACGGCGGCTTTCTCCGCCTCCCGCAGCTTTTGCCGCACGTTGCCGGAGAGGTATTCGTCCGCCGTCTGCCAGTCGCCGTAAACAGGGTCGAGGAAAATGACGCCGTTCAGCTCGTCGATGATGTCGTCCTCACTTTTGCCGGTGAGCTGGGACATATACGCCATATCCACGCGGGCTTTTTCTCCAATGGACAGGGCGAGGGCTTCTGCGGCGGTGTCCACGCTGGTAACGGACTGCCGCTGCCTGATGGTGCGCTTGGTGAACATATCCGCCTTGCCCTTGAGCTTGGTTTTGTCCTCATCGTCCAGCATTTCAAGGGAGCAGAGCAGGTAATAGGAGCTGTCGTCTGCAAAGGCGAGAGCGTTGCCCCGGCTGTTGATGAGGCCGTATTTTTCGGTGAAGCGGTCATAGAGGCGGTTGAGTTTCTGCTGTTCGGCGCGGATGGAAACATCGTCGGATTCCCACATCTGAAGGTCGATGAGCCGGTGAACGCAGTCCCGCAGCTCGGCCATGCCCTTGACGCGCTCCTTTGCGGTGGCGTTCAGGTTGGGCTTGACCATGACGGAGTTCTCCCGGTAGTACACCTCGCCGTCCACCACGGCATAGCTGTAATTCTTCACGTTGGGGTCTGCGGGAATGGTATCCTGTATGGCGTCGTTCTCACCGAGATTCGGCAGCTCGGCGGCTCTGTATTCGCCGCCAATGCTCTGCACCGCTGCATGGAGCTGCGCGGCAAGGTCCGCGCCCTCGATGGGCGCAACTGTAAAGTCCTGCCTGCCGTACTGCGTACTCTCCGAGGTCTGTCGGCCTAATACCATTTCGGGGTTGTCGATGAAATACTGATTGATGGAAAATCCGTCCTCATTTTCACCGAGATGCACCCAGTCAGGTTCAATGTCGATGGGTCTGTCCCGCTTTTGAAGAAAGATAATATCCGAAACGACCTCCGTACCGGCGTTGGCCTTGAAGGCGTTGTTGGGCAGGCGGATCGCGCCGAGGAAGTCCGCGCGTTGTGCAATATACTTCCTTGCGGCGCTGTCCTTGGCGTCCATGGTATAGCGGGAGGTGACGAAGGCCACCACGCCGCCCGGACGCACCTGCTCCAGCGCTTTTGCAAAAAAGTAGTTGTGGATGGAAAAACCGAGCTTGTCAAAAGTCCGGTCGCTGACCTGATACTGTCCAAAGGGTACGTTGCCCACGGCGAGGTCGAAAAAGTCCTTTCGGTCGGTGGTTTCAAAGCCGGCCACGGTAATATCCGCCTTTGGATAGAGCTGCTTTGCGATTCTACCGGTAATACTGTCCAGCTCCACGCCGTAGAGCCTGCTGCTTTTCATGCTCTCCGGCAGCATACCGAAGAAGTTACCCACGCCCATGCTGGGCTCCAGAATATTGCCGGTCTGGAAGCCCATGCTCTCCACCGCGTCGTAAATGGCGCGGATGACGGTGGGACTGGTGTAGTGGGCGTTGAGGGTGGAGGCGCGGGCAGCGGCGTATTCCTCCGGGGATAGCGCGGCGTACAGCTCCGCAAACTCGTCTTTCCAGTTATCCTTGCTTTCATCAAAAGCGTCCGCAAGGCCGCCCCAGCCCACATAGCGGGAGAGAATTTCCTGCTGCTCCGGGCTGGCCTGCAAGCCCTCAAACTCCAGCTCCTTCAGAAGATTGATTGCCGCCATATTTGCCCGAAACTTTGCTTTTGCGCCGCCGACGCCGAGGGCATCATCGGTGATGTGGAAATTCTGCGCGTTGCGGTGGCTTGCTGCCTTGAAGTCCGCATAAGCGGCCTGCTCCGCAGCGTCGGCACTGGGAAAGCCCTGCCACTCGCCGTCAATGGAAATGGATACCGCATGACGGTGTGTGGGAGGCTCGTCGATCTCGGCCTGAGAGATGGCATCATCAAAATCAGGCACAAATTCGCCCATTTCCGAAAGTGCCGCTCGGCCTTCCTGTTCCAGAAGCAGCGCTTCTTCCTCGCTCATAGCAGGAGGTTCAGGCTCGGCGGGTTCCGCAGAGGGTGGGTCATGCTCCGGCTCGTCAAAACGCAGAGTGCGAATCTCCACATCATAGGGGAGGTTGTTTTTGTCGGCTGGATACACCGCCACGGTTTCCTCGGTGTAAGCAGGTTCCTTTTCCGGCTGCGGATACCGCTCCATGAGCCGCGCGAAGCTCTCCCTGCTCTCCGCACGGGAGATGGGATAGAAAAGCGTCGGGTCGCTGAGGGTAATATCAAAGACGCCGACGCTCTCGATGATATAGGGCTTGCCGTTTTCCAGATACACCGTATCGCCTACGGAATACGGGAACGGTTCTCTCTGCGGGACAGGAGCCGTTCCGGGAGCTTCCACAACTGCTTCCTCCGGCTCGTGCCATCGGTGCTGCTCCACATCCTCATCCGAAACATGAATGAGGTCGCTGAAATCGAGGTTTTCCAGCTCGTTGGTAATAAGCTCCTGCAAAGAGCCGTACTGCCGGGTTTCCAGATGCTCGTCATCCAGATAGCGTTCCAGCCGGAAGTTCACAAGGTCGATATTCACCTGAATGGGAATCTCGTCGTCGGTGACGGTGGTGTAAGCGACGCCGACCTTCGCCGGGTCGCTGAAATCCGCCTCTGAGCCGTATTCACTCCGGCAGAAGTCGGAGATCAGTCCCTTTGCACGTTCCATAAGCACTGCCGGTTCTGCGGTCAACTCACGTCCTGCTACTTCCGCGTGCGCCCGTTCATCCGGGTAATTGCCATAGATGCGCAGATACTTCCGTGCCTGCTGGTCGTAGATGGCTGCACCATCATATGCAAAGCCGTCGCTTTCCATTGTGCCGTCCACATAACCCTGTGCGGCTTTTTCCGCTTCTTCCAGCGTCTGATAGTCCAGTTTCTCATCAAAGCCGTTTTCAAAGTGATGATATGCCACAACCTGATACCGTGGGGCCATCCGCTCGGCATAATCATCAATCATTTCTTTGGTCAGCCATTCCGTTTTTTGAGGAAGCGCGTCATAAAGCTCCCGCATTTTGACGATCTGCGCATAGACGCTGCCCGCCCACAGGTGCTTTTCTGCGCGGTTGCCTGCTCCAAGGAAGTATTCGCAGTCTGCCCGCAAACGACCCAAAAGGCGATAGTCCGGGTTGTTTTCCAGCAGAGACTTTTCCTGTTCTGTGAAGAATTTATCTTCTCGGATGAGCTGCGCAATCCGCCGCTGCACTTTCGGCCATGTCAGCTCAACAGTTTCCGGACTTCCTGCACGGACGATAAAGAGATTGTTGCCCTCCTTGCCGCCG
>ENA-OPVH01000586-OPVH01000586.1-human-gut-metagenome-genome-assembly--contig:-NODE-586-length-23113-cov-1.925666_pt1 | contig 23113 bp, 22 predicted proteins | sample MGYA00241494_ERZ501980 | MGnify/ENA primary metagenome ERZ501980 (study PRJEB25962, sample SAMEA1964914) | human gut metagenome | biome: human gut; feature: human-associated habitat; material: faeces... | reverse complement strand
TTCCTTAAAATGGTTCCAGGCGTCCAGGGCCTGCTGCTGGATCGCAATATCGTTTTGCAGGTAAGAAATATCTGTCTGCAGCGCATTTACATAATTACTGTAAGTACTGGAATAGCTGGCGATCAGGTCGCCCGGAATCTTGTCAAGCTGCCCCTGCACATCCTGAAGGGTTGCCAGCACTGCCTGATTCTGCTGAATGGACACAGACAGGCTGCTGATGGTGCTGTCTGCCAGCTCCATTACCGATTCCAGATTTGCCGCTGCGCTCTTTGCCGTCTTTGCTTCTGACGCTACCTGCTGCCCCTTCTTCTCATTTTCTTCCAATGCCTGCCCCTGTGTCTGGGAAGCCCCGGTCAGGGCCTGAAGGCTCGCATCGAGCTGCTGCACGCCCTGCGCCAGACTGTATGCTCCCGGCACGTAAGCGTTCACGCCTGCCGCCAGGGTATCCGCTCCCGCTGTATAGGCGTCCACACCCTCTTTCAGTTCTGCAGCTCCTTTCGTGTATTCTCCCACGCCTGCCTGCAGCGATGCGCTGCCCGTCTTTAAGGAACTGCTGCCCTCTGCCAGACTGTCAATGCCCGCAGTCAGTGTGCCTTTCTGCTGGTTCAGTTCATTCAGGCCATTTGCCAGATCATCCGCTCCTTTTTTCAGGGTATCCTTTTCTTTATTTAATGTATTCAGACCATCTGCCAGATCATCTGCCCCTTCTTTCAGCGCGTTCTTTTCCTTATTTAAGGTATTCAGGCCATTTGCCAGATCGTCCGCTCCCTTTTTCAGTGCGCCCTTCTGCTGGTTCATCTGATTGATGCCGGCAACCAGGGCATTCAGGCCATTTACCAGATCGCCTTTTTTGCCATCCAGCGTTCCGATCCCATCTGACAGTTCCCCCATCTTCTCATCCACAGTATTCATGCCGTCCACAAGCGTCACGCAGGCATCCTGCAGAGTCTGCACCCCGTCTGCCAGCTCGCCGCTGCCGTCCACCAGTTCTGTCGATGCGTCCTGCAGCTCATCCAGGGAATCCTTCAGGTCATCCAGGCTGTCCACATCATCCAGACCGAACTCACTGAGATCTGCTGCAGCGGCCACCGTCGCGGTCATCGCAAGGGAAAAATTCTCCGCATCCGCCGTGATCTCAAAGTAATCCGGCACTTCCAGATTCTTCGTCATATCAGACTCTGAGAGTTTCAGACTTTCTGCCAGTCCCGGAAATCCCATGCCGATCACAATATTTTTGCTTCCGTCAGAAATCACCTTCCCATTTTCCGCCTCCACATTTGTGAAGTTCTCCGCAGGCAGGATCACGCCTGTCACCATACTGAAAGGCGTGAAGACCTCTCCGTCCCTGCTGCTGTTCGTATAGTCAAAACGGATCTTCACCTTTCCGCTCTTTCCTGCCAGTTCCTCAGGAGCAATCTCTTTCCCGTCCAAATAATAGGTAACCTTCACTCCTACCGGAAGCTCCTTTTTTGTCTCACCCTGATAGTAAATATCATTGCCTGCCGCCTGCCAGGTGATCTCCTTTCCCTCCTGCGTAAAGGTTTCATCTCCCTTTACATTCTTAATATCCGTCAGTTCGGATACATCCTCGATCATCTGCGCCCCATCCTCATTTTTCAGCCAATTGCTGACAATGGTTTTATTAACACTTCCGCCGGCATCGGCTTTTACATAAACCGTCTCTTCTTTTTCCAATTCCTCCGCATAGACAGGACTTGTATTTCCAAAACATGCGGTTCCCGCTACCATAACAGCCAAACCGGCTGCTGTTGTCCTAACGATTTTCTTATTTTTATTCATGGCGATTCCTCCTCAAATTTTTTATCTATTCGTTTTCTCCTCTTTTGGCAAAAAGCCGATGGAGGTCTTGCATATCACCTTGTCAAATACCATAAACATGGCCGGCAGGATGCAGATAACTACAACCGTGCTGATCATGGCTCCCCGGGAAAGCAAAGTACAGATGGAACTTACCATGTCGATCTCCGAGTAAAGTCCCACGCCGAAGGTGGCGGCAAAGAAGCTGATACCGCTGACCAGGATCGACTTCATGGATGATCTGTGAGCGCTTTTGATCGCCTCCATCTTTCCAGCTCCCCGGCTTCTCTCCCTCTGATACTTGCTGGTCATCAGGATGGCGTAGTCTACGGTAGATCCAAGCTGAACCGTACCGATTACGATGCTGGTCACAAAAGGCAGCGCCGTTCCCATATAGAACGGGATCGCCATATTTACAAAAATGGCAAATTCAATTACCAGCACCAGGATCACCGGAATGGAGATGGACTTGAATACCACCATAATAATCAGGAAAATCGCCGCAATCGAAACAATGTTGACATTCCGGATATCCACATCCGCCACGTCTGCCAGATCCTTCATCAGCGGCGCCTCTCCGATGACCATGGATTCCGGACTGTAGCCCTTTACGATCTGATCCACCTTTCCGATCTGGCCGTTCTGCTCATCCGTAGCTGCGGCGTAGTCCGATGCTACAAATTCCACCTCATAATTTTCCCCCTGCACCATGCTTTTCAGGTCGCCGGGAATCATTTCCTCCGGAATGCCGCTCCCCACTACGGAATTCATACCGATGCACCATTTCACACCATCCACGGCTTTGATTTCTTCCATCATATCCTGCTTTTCTTTTGCATCCATGCCGTTTTTCAGCATGACCATGTACACATTGCTCATATGGAACTCATCCGACAGCTTTTTATTTGCAACAGCGCTTTCCAGCGTGTCCGGCAGAGATTTATCTATGTTGTAATACACTTCGTTATGATTGTTTCCATACAGCGCCGGAAAGAACATGATCAGAAAGATCGCCAGCCAGACCTTATAATGCTTTGTGATAAAATTCGAAACCTTATCCAGATTCGGAATCAACGGCCTGTGCTTCGTCTTCTCGATCGCCTTATCAAAAATCAGGACCATGGACGGCAGCAGCGTCACACAACAGATGACGCCGAGGGCTACGCCTTTCATCATGACGATTCCGATGTTCATGCCCAGCTTAAAGGTCATAAAACAGAGCGCCGCAAATCCGGCGATCGTCGTCACGGAGCTTCCCACCACAGACTTAAAGGTATTAGCGATCGCATGCGCCATGGCACGCTCCTTATCCCCTGCAAAACGCACCTTATTTTCCTCGTAGGTATTCAGCAGGAAAATAGAATAATCCAGCGTAACGCCAAGCTGCAGCACCGCCGTCAGAGCCTGCGTCAGATAGGAAACATCCTCCATGAAAATATTGCTGCCCAGATTGTAAACCACAGCTACCCCGATCCCAAACAGAAAGATCAGCGGCACTACGAAGGAATCCATCGTCAGACACAGGATGATCAGACCCAGAATCACAGCAATCATTACATACACCGGCATCTCCTGAAGCGACAGATCTTTGATATCGGTTACCACACCGGACATTCCGCTGATGAAACACTGCTTCCTGCAGAGCGTGCGCATATCGCTGACTGCCTGCATCGTCTCATCTGCCGATGTGGTATTGTCGAACAGGGCAATCATCATCGTCGCATCTCCATGATTAAACGCATCCCGTATCTTATCCGGAAGCATTTCCAGCGGCATGCTGATGTCCATCACACTGTCATACCAGAGCACATCCTTCACGTGCTCCACGCTTTCGATCTGTTCCTTCAGCTTCACCACATCTTTCGGCTCCATGTCCTCCACGATTACCATCGAGAAGGCTCCCATACCGAATTCGTCCACCATGATATCCTGCCCCTTTACCGTCTCCAGATGATCTGGCAGGTAGCTTAAAATATCATAGTTGATCCTGGTATTCAGATAGCCCCACCCCGAAGGAATCAAAAGCAGCATACACAGGACAAATATGGGCACCCGAAACTTCACGATTTTCTTTCCAATCTTCACCATAGTATCTATCCCCTTCAAAAACTTGTTTTAAATGACCGTTAGTCATTTTTCTCATGCATTGTTATACATCAGAAATGACCATTAGTCAATCTTATTTTTTACATTTTATGTTTTGTTTAGAAAATCTTTAAAAAATATTTGACTTTTGGTCATTTTTATTCAATAATGAAAATCATCGTTCTCGTTCAGCCATTTGCTGAACGGCCCCGAGCCATCAAGGAGTGATATACCGTGAATAAACTGGAAGAAAACAAAAGACAGAAACGGGATGCCCTGCTGAATACTGCTTTTGAGCTGTTTATCTCAAAAGGTATCCAGAAAACGTCCATCTCAGATATTGCAGAAAAAGCAGGGGTGGCCAAAGGCACCTTCTACCTGTATTTTACCGACAAATATGACCTGCGCAACAAGCTGATCGCCCACAAGGCAAACCAGCTTGTTCAGGAAGCCTATCATGCCATGCACCGGGAGAGCTTCGACTGCTTCGAGGACGAGGTCGTATTCCTCTGCGACTATCTCATCAATGCGCTGGACAGAAACCGTTCGCTCTTCACGCTGATCTCCAAGCATTTGAGCTGGGGCATCTTCAAAAACACCATGAGAAAACCCACATCAGGTACAGAAAAAAATGTTTACGAGATCTATGAGCAGATCATATCCGAATCCGGACAGAAATTCCGGCAGCCGGAGATCATGATCTATATGATCGTAGAACTTGTCAGCGGAAGTATTTACAGCCCTATCCTCTACCAGCAGCCGGTGCCGCTTGAAGTGATCAAGCCTTATATTTACGAGCAGATCCGGGAAATCGTGAGAAAACATGTGATACCGCAGGAGGGCGGTTCCGAAATGGAAGATTTTTGAATATGCGCACACAGAGAAGAAAAATCCGGTTGTGTGTTTTATTGACTTGTTTTTTTCCCATGGTATACTATAGGCATCCAGAAAGGCTCCAACAGGAACGCTGCACAATCTACTCCGGTTTGAAACATAAGTCCTGAGCACATACTCCAAACGGAAAGGAGAACAACAATTATGATGTACCCGTTTATGACACTCAATGATGACACAGAAATCACTCATTCTGAGATGAAGCCCGACGGAAAAGTAAAAGTCTATATTGAAACCCCGGACATAAAGGATGGTTTCCACAATGCCACCTGCTGGCTTCCCGATTACAAGTGGGAAGATATTGCAGGCTATTCCGAAACTGAGATGGCTTACTTCAAACAGTTGGTGCAGAATAACGCCCATCTCATTATAGAGTTCTCTCAGGAAGGGGGGATTTTGAATGCCGCAAATTCTTAGGGTCGGACCTTATATTATATATTTCTGGTCAAATGAAAACGACCCGCTGGAGCCGGTTCATGTTCATATCGCTGAAGGCCGCACCAGTTCCAATGCGACAAAGCTCTGGATCACCCGAACCGGCAAGGTCATTCTCAGTAATAACAACTCAAAAATTCCTGCACGCATACTGACGAAGTTAATGAGGGTTGTTGAAGCCAACAGTGCTGACATTATCAAAGAATGGCTAAATCACTTTGGGGAAATCAAATATTTCTGCTAAAATAAGAGCCGCCGCTTTGCCAACCTGTGCTGCCAGATCCCGGCGGTGTCGATTGGCAAAGCGGCGGAACTTCCGGAGAACAAGGGAGACATTTATTCAGGTAAGTTTAGACAAGTGAGGCGGGCGTAAAAATAGCTTAATTAATTGTTGATTGACTTTTGAGCATGAATAGCTTATTTTAGATTTAGCCGAAAGTAATAATATGTCGTTCATGGCGACAAACGGAAACCCCGGAGAGTAGCAGTCTCCGGGGTTTCCTAGTCCATTCAGGATGGACTATTTAAAGTCGGTTTGTCCTTCCCTGCTGAAAAATCAGGAGTGTCCAGCATCAGTTCACATATTGACTGTATTTTTCCGCTTTTCTGGCTCTCTTCTGTTTCCCCCTGAATCCCGAAAAAGCCCGTAAAATCAAGAAAAAACACCGTCCCCGCAGTCCTATCTGCAAAAACAGTGCTTTCAGTGCGCGATCAGGGGCTCGAACCCTGGACACCCTGATTAAGAGTCAGGTGCTCTGCCAACTGAGCTAATCGCGCTCGCTTTATTTCTTATTCCTTAACGCAAGAAGTATTATATAACAGGTTTTTATAAAATGCAAGTACTTTTTTTGATTTTTTCATTTTTCTGGACGCAAATTTTTAATTCTCTAAATAACCAGAATTACAGTTCAATTCTTAGCCGAACTGTAACCCTGGAAATTACATTCAAACCATTTACTTTCACTTCATAAAGTTCCGGATAATCATTTACGGAAAATATGATTTCCATGAATTCTCCACTTATGGCAAGCGTATACTGCACCGCCACATATTCCGTATCCGCTGCCGCTAACATGAATATCCATTTTTTTCGATACCCTATTTGACAATCTGGGACACTTCAAAATTCCTGCAATGATCAGGAATACTCCTGCAGAAGCAAACTTCTTCCGCCGCAAGAATGCTAATAAGTACTCCTTCCTGTCTGGCTTTCAGTGGTACATCCGGCCTCTCCGGGAAGCCCGAGTATTATCGTTCAAAAACACAATTATCTCCCGCTCCTTCTATCATGTCCTCCCAATATAATTTCCCATCCTTTGGATAAATCCGTCCCTCGCCGTTTGAATATACTATGGTTTCCTGCACATCGCTTCCATCATCCGGATAATGCTGTTCGATGCGCCTTCCGTTTTGATAAACAAGGCATCCCTGCTCTTCGTCATATTCCGCCAAAAATTCCCAATGCGTATTGTCCGCCGCACTGCTGGACCAGTCAATGGTGATATCATAATAAATATCGTTCTGACAGACAATCTCCATGTAACACCGCTGGCTGGTGGAATCCGACCATCCACCGTTAAAATCCACGATATAGTTATAGTAACCTGCATATTCTTCATCGGAGGAATCAATCAAAATATGATGGTCATCCGGATAATAGCTCATCTTTAAATCTTTACCAAAATAATAAATGAGTTCTCCCTCTCTTCCAATCTCCGCAGGCTCTAACCCAAATCCCCACTCTGTATAATCCCCTTCTGCACTAAAGTACACATTCATAAGGGCATCTGTCATAACCTCGATTGACAGGATCCCGGTTCCATCCTTTTTTTCAAACAGACTATAATCCAAAAACCATGTTCTATCCTCTGCACTTACCGTTGGAGTTTCCCGGACGGCATGTTCTGTTTCTATTTCCGTGCTCTGCGTCTCCTCCGGCTCCGTTTCCACTGCTTCCTCCAGGTCATCGAGCTGCCGCGCTATGAGTTCCTCATCAAAAGAAACTGTGATTTTCGATATGCTGCCGTTTTCTGTTCCATACTCAGCCGTTATCATAACATCCCCGGCGCTGTTCATAAAATACGCATAATATTCATCCTGATATTTCAGAGAATAGCTGTCCCTGACAATTTCGACCGCTTCTTCCATATCCATGCCCGTTTTCATTCCATGAAAACAATACTGTCCGCCGCTCTCTATCGACACCATATCAAGATTACCATTCTCGTACAGAACCATTGCGCTGTTATCCACTGCCTTAAACATTTCCTCCACCGCATCACTTTGAACAAATCCGTATTTTTCGAGTTCGCTGGGAGAACAGGAAATCAGTTCCTCTAAGTCATCCGGAAGCGCAGTCGATTTTCCTTTTCTGGAATCAGCCGTAAGGGAAATGTCCTTTAAGCAGCTCCGAACTTTCTTATAATTCAGATGCGAAACTTCTTCCATTGTCAGGCCATGCTCCCGCAGATCCGCTTCGAACGCTTCTATCGCATCAGACATCATGGCAGGGAACCCGGCTCTATCCAGATATTCTTTCAGCTCAGATGAAGAGTTGTAATGCTCTCCATCTGAAAGCAGGCTGTATTTTTCGGAATCCCTTTCATAAATAAGTATGGATATATTTCCCTCCGCCGTCTCATAATCCATATAAACCATGATTTTATTATCATCAAAATCATAACAGAACGTACCGTCGTTTCCAAAGGAATCCGTGCCGCAGTATTCAGCAAGGCAGTCATAGGCCTCGCTGCTGGTAAGCCGTACAACTTCATTCTCAGTGGTATAATCAAGATACCATATATCAGCATAATGAAACCGGACGCCAACTTCATCTGATTCTATCTCGGTAAACTGCGCCAGTTTTTTAACCGTCTCCTTCGCTTCTTTTCCATTATCCGACAGAAATAAAACCAAAATAAGCACTACGACAACTGCACCCGCAAAAAATAATATTTTAGATACAATTCCCTTCTTTTTCTTCCGGTTAGATACCATTTTCATTTCCTGTCCTGTAGACTGCTCCTCATCTGCCATCACTTTCGTTCCGCAATCCGGACATACCTTCCAGCCATCCTCCAGCTTTTTTCCACAATTTCTGCAAAACATATGCTTCCTCCACGTATGGATTTTATTTTTACTTCTAACCACAAAATAGCCGACAGCGCTAAACATGCGCCATTTACAGCGTCGCCAGATATACCTGCAAGCACGGCACTTGGCTCATTACCCGCGGGAATCAATACTTCTTGCTGTGGGCGAGATAATAATCAAAAATCTGCTCTAAATATAAGTTCTGTGCATAATCGTCATATATACTGCCGCCTACTGACATATAATGCACCGTCACATACCCTTGCGGCTCGCATACGAACTGACAGAGAAACTGCTCCTCTTCCGATAGCAGATTCGTATGTCCCCCGAAATTCAACCACGTCCTGTTCATTGTCAGAAACGAAATACTCCCATGACTCATTATCAAAATATTCGTCAAAGGCATCCCCGTAAGAGATCCCTTCGTAATACTCTGACTCAGGCTCCGCGTTTTTGACCATTTTTATGTACTTGTCCCCTTCTTCCCCCATACTCACAAGCAGAACGGCGATCAGGAGGCTGGCCACGATCCCGACCGTCCTGATCCATTTTTTCTTTTCAAATTTTTCTGCCATTTTGGGATACAAAAGCACTGCACTGACTAAAAACGCAACTCCTGCACCGGTATATCCCAGAATAAAGGAGATGACGGCTGCGAGAAATGCCCCAAGTGGCGCAAGGCGCATCCGAAGGGAGACGTATCCACCGACAGCCTCCCTCATTAATTCGGATGCGCTGACCGTTTCTTTTCCTTCACCGGGAGCTCCTTCCCTGCCTTTTGCCTGCGATTCCTTCCCCGTGCCAGCCGGGGGTATTTCCCGTTCCGTTTTCGTCTCCGTATCTGCTTTCCATCCGCAGTCCGGACATACCTTACTGCCCTCTTCCAGCTCTTTCCCACACTTTGCACAAAACATACACTTTACCTCCATCCTTTTATCTGTTGTAACTTTAACCACCCAAATACTCCGCAGTAGGCAGCGGTACTTCAAATTTGCAGCGCAAACCGCGGGGTATCTGCTTTTCTCTCCGCTTTGGCCTAGATATATTATAACACTCTCTTCTTTTAAAATCAAACCTTAAACATAGAAAATATAAAATTAATAAACCTTTTAAAGTGTTATTAAGAACCCAAAAGGAAAATAAACTATATGCAGGAGGTCTGGATAAATTATGGAAAGTGACGTAATGATACCTATTGGCAAACGGCTGGCGGAAATCCGCCGTTCCCATCATGTCACGCAGGAAACGCTGGCCGACAGGCTTGGCGTCAGCCCGAAGCACATCTCCCATTCGGAGCGCGGCACTTCGAGCCTTTCCCTGAAAAACCTGATGGAATTCTGCAAGATCTTCGGCTGCAGCCTGGACTACATTGTCTTTGGAAAGACAAAAGAACCCCTTCTTGACCGGCTTCCTGAGCCGATCATCCAGCTTCTCTGCACAGGTTCCGAGGCGGAGATCGACAGCCTGTCCCGTTACCTGTCTGTCTATGCCGAACTTCTAAAAGGGCGTGAATGATTTCACGCCTTTTTGTATTTCCCTGCCACCATTTTATTCCACTCTTTTCCAAAATGCGACCACTGTCAGTAGCCGTTTTTTCTGTTTGCAAACCACCCTTTTCGTGGTATGATGATGAAAGAAAAGTTCCCCTTCAGCCAGAAACTGAACGGGAACAGCAAACAAAAGAGATAAGGAGACTGACACATGGGAAAAATTACAGATGCTAACCGCAGAGCTTTAGAAAATGCCGTGCGGTATGAAGATGCTGCGCTGACCGGCATGGAAGAACAGGACTTTGCGGCCGCACTCAGCAAGTTAATAGAAGAGAAAAAAGTATCCGTTCTTTCCATCGTAGAACATGCGAACGTCTCAAAATCTTATGTAAATAAGCTCCGCAGCCCCTCGGAAAAACCTGTCCGGCCCAGCCGTCATGTGATCCTGGATATTGCCCTTGCCATAAATGCCAGCCTGGAAGAGACAAACCTCCTCCTGAAAACGGCACGCTATCAGGAGCTTTATGCGAGGGATCCGGCGGAATCACTGATCATCTGGGGCATGCTAAAAGGGCTGTCCGGAGAACAGATCCGGGAGCTGCTGCGTGAGAAAGGGCTGGACGCCCTGTGGAGAGAATAAATGCGGACCTTAACAGAAGAAACCTTTCATGAAGAATACTTGATTTACAGAACCCTGAACGGACACAAGGCCTTTGCCTCCTTTCTGGCGCTCCGGGAATCTCCGGAACATCCGCCTTTTCCCGTGTTTTTGAAGGAAACAGACGAGAAGAGAGCCCTGATTTATGACGCGCTCTGTGGCACCTGGAATCCTCACATGGCTTCCACCTATGAGGTTTTGCAGGTGAAAAGCGATGCTGCCCTTCCGGGCAGATTTTATGCTGTGACAGAGTTTGTATGCGCGCCGGATTCCTTTGAGGAGGAATTCCTCTCCCTTACCCGGTTCATCCAGAAGAACGGCCCCTTAAAGGAGAAGGCTGCCCTGGCGGTTGGCTGTCAGCTTTGCGAGGGGCTGCAGGAATTTCACCGCCGGGGATTTGTACACCGGGATCTGAAACCGGACAATCTTATGGTTTTCGCCTGTGACGGAGGCGTCCCCCAGGTGAAGATCGTGGATCTCGGCGGCGCCAAATGGGACGATCCCAAACGTCATACGGATACCACAGTCACGGGAACGATGGGCTATCAATCTCCGGAAAGCCTTGCCCTGCGCACCACCAGGCAGACGGACGTTTACTCCATCGGCTGTATTATAAGCTTCCTGCTGACCGGCTGCGATCCCGGCCTGGCGCGCTACCGGGGAAATCACTATATTGCCGCCATGATCGAAAAGGCCGCAAACGAAGATCCCTCCTGCCGGTACGCTTCCGTCATAGAGCTGCAAAAAGAACTGGAACACCTTTTGGGAAAAAGGCTCATTGACCGGATCCCTTTTCTCCGGGCGCTGCCGGGATTTCGCTCGGATACCCTGTGGAAGATGCTTTTGGCCGGTTTCACTTATGTATTCCTGCTGCCTGCCTGCATGTTCTGCCATCAGAACTTTTTGCCCTCCACCTCTTTTCTGGATGTATTTCTGCCCTATGTGATCATCCCACAGATCATCCTTTTTAACATGGGGAACCTGCTGCGCTTCTTTCCGGAAAGCCTGCGCAGAAACAACCGGCTGTTTTTCAAAATTAAGGTGGCCATAATCCTTGTAGCTTTTTTTGAACCTGCATTTATCCAAGATGTGATGAAGAATTTTAAATGATGAAGACAGATAACATTTCCCTTACCTACGAAGAAAACCAACGGCTTGAAACCGAGATTCAAAAGATTCTGGACAGCCCCGCTTCCCTGAAACACAAAGCAGCGCAGCTCCAAAAGCTTCAGGAGCAATGCCAGACGCCTGCCGGTAAAAACCATGCCGCATATTATATCGAGCAGCTCCGCCGTCAAGCGAAAACCCGGTATAAGCACATCATCTGCGTGCTTGTCATCGGCATCTGGTTCTGTTACATCGCATACCGTACCTACCTCTTCCTGCATCCGGAGCAGTACACCATCGTTTCTCTCCTTGGAACCACGCCCCTTCAGTCTGCTTATGCGATCCTGCTTTTGCCGGTAGCGATTTTGATCTATTATTTCATCCTGTACCTGCTCTCCTTCCGGTAACGGAGCGTGGGATCTCCCCGGCTGAACCTGCCCTGTTTTTTGACGGAAAACGGTTCTGCTTGAATAGAACCGGGAAAAACTATATACTATAGAAAAAGAAAATATTACTCTAAAGAAACGGATGTGAAGCACATGGACGAAAACACACAAAAGACGGAACTCAAAAAACCTCTGAAGAAGAAAACGAACAAGAAAAAAGAATCCTCCCGCTTTCAGGCAAACAATAATTACTTCACTATATCGATCTATGCCCTGGGAGTCATCTTTTTCGGAACGCTGATTATCAAACTCTTTGTCTCCTGGACAGCTACGGTAGCCGCGGCGAAGCAGATCATCAATATCCTGATGCCCTTCATCATCGGCGCCCTCATCGCCTTTATCCTGAATCCGGCGGTGGTGAGAGTGTCCGGGCTTCTGGAACGTTTCTGTCACATGAAGCAGGGAAGACTTCGGAAAATTCTCTCCATCGCGGTTACTTACCTTTTGGTAGTCGGATTGATCGCTGTCGTTTTCTTCGGCATCGTGCCGCAGATCGTCAGCAGCATCACGGATCTGGTAAATTATATTCCGAAGGCCGTCAACGATATTTATTACTTTGTGGATAACCTGGAGGAACATTTCCCGGAGCTGGACATGGAGGTGGTGAGGACGACCATCAACAATGCCCTGCCGGATGTCATCTCCTATCTCCGTGACTTTGCCGGAAATCTTGTCCCGGCGCTGTACCAGGTTTCTATGATCATCGTACAGTGGCTTTTGAATCTGATCATCGCCATCATTGTTTCCGTTTATATGCTTTCCGATAAGAAGCCTTTGAAAAATTCCCTTCGGGCTATAGTCTATGCTTTCGTACCGGTGAATCATATCCATATCATCATGGAGGTTCTTCGGGAAGCCTATAAGCTGTTCAGCAGTTTCATTATCGGGAAGGCGCTGGACTCTACGATCATCGGTTGCCTGTGCTTCGTGCTGATGTCCATCCTCCAGTTGCCTTACGCAGTCCTAATCAGTGTGATCGTGGGAATTACGAACATGATTCCCTACTTTGGTCCGTTTATCGGCGCAATTCCCGGAGCATTGATCCTGCTCTTGATCTCTCCGGTAAAATCCATGATCTTCGTTGTCCTGATCCTCGTGCTCCAGCAGTTTGACGGTCTCATCCTGGGACCGAAGATCCTCGGAGATTCCACCGGGCTGAAGCCCCTGTGGATCATCATCGCGATCACCATCGGCGGAAGCATCGGAGGTGTTCTGGGCATGTTCCTTGGCGTTCCTGTTGTAGCTTTCCTTCGCTATCTGGCGAACCGGATTCTGGCTCACAGGCTGCATAGACGTCATCTGCTGCCGGATGACAGCGAACCGCTGGCATAAAAACTACCGCAGCAAGACCCTTGTCCGTCTTTTCGGATATAGATGAAGAAAACCTGCCACTGGCAGGTTTTCTTCATCTATTTTGCTGCTAAATATAGTCTCTGTTTTCCGCAATCCCTGCCTCATAGGAAGATACCTTCTGCAAAAAGGAAACGATATCTTCTTCATCTGCCGAGTGATCCGTTTCAGAATACCGGAAATATCTTCCCTTCCCCTTTAAAGCAGCACTCTGATCCCTGTTGACAAGAAGAAGCGTAAGGATTCCGGCATCGGACAGATGCCCCGTCACCTCTTCAATCAGACGAATATCCGCCTGCTCTGCGGTCAGCTTCTCCGCCTGAAACAGATATGCGTGCCTGCCTGCTATGACCAGTTTCTTTTCCACTCTCTCCAAAAGCTCTTTTCCAATCGTATCACTGTTTATAAATTCTACAGCGGCTGCCGTCTGGGAAAGCAGTGTCTCACGCAAAGCTTTTGTTCCACCCTCTGTTTTTCTTTCATATCCGATACTCTTTATCACGCCGCATGCACATGTCATGAAACTGATCCTGTCAATCAAAATCAGTTCTCCCAGTGTCCGATACCTGTCAAACGTATCTGCAACAATGCGATCCGACAGCCTGATCCTGCACCCGGCGATTTCATTCTTTTCGATCCGGTCTGCAGGAATCTTCTCTCCTGTATTCACATCGATCTTATAAGAAATATCCGTCACCGTACACGTCATCTGTACTGTACCGATCTTGGCAAAAAAACTTTTTCCTTTCTCAAGCGGCGTTCCATCCATCCACAGGATATCTGCTGTAAACAGATTCACAGCGCTGATGTCCGTATCTTTTGTGATCACGCTGCCGCGGGAAACATCGATTTCCCTGTCCAGTGTGACTGTCACCGGATCTCCCGCAGCAGCAAAATCCTTCTTTTCATCCATTCGATAGATTTCCCGGATCTTCGCTTTTTCGCCTTCCGGTAAGATCCTCACTTCATCTCCGACATGAATAGAACCCGTCTCGATTTCTCCCTGGAACCCGCGGAAATCATGACTGGGCCTGCAGACTCTCTGCACCGGAAGGTAAAAGCCGGCTCCTGTATCCGCATCGTCTACATCCACATTTTCCAGATAGGTAAGCAGCGATGGTCCTTTGTACCACGGCATATGTCCGGATCGGTTTGTAACATTGTCCCCTTCTGTCGCTGAGACCGGGATCGTTACCGTATTTTTCATCCCCAGCTCTTCCTTCAGCTTCCTGATCTCAACATTGATCTCATCAAACCGCTCTTCGCTGTATCCTGCCAGATCCATCTTATTGACCGCAAATACAAAATACCGGATTCCCATCATCTTGCAGATTCTGGCGTGTCTTCTGGTCTGAACCAATACACCCTTTTTGGCATCCAGAAGGATGACGGCCAGATCCGCGAAGGAGGCACCTACCGCCATATTCCGGGTGTATTGCTCATGCCCGGGCGTATCTGCAACAATAAAGCTCCTCTTGGAAGTCGTAAAATAGCGGTAGGCAACATCAATCGTAATTCCCTGTTCCCGTTCTTCTGTCAGTCCATCTAAAAGCAGCGAATAATCAATATTCCCACTGCGGCTGCCCACTCTGGAATCTAGCTGCAGGGCTTTTTCCTGATCTGCATACAGAAGCTTTGCATCATACAGGATATGTCCGATCAACGTGGACTTCCCGTCATCCACGCTTCCACAGGTAATAAATTTCAGCAGTTTTTTCATCAGAAATACCCCTCTTTCTTTCTACGCTCCATACTTCCCTGCCCGCTGTCCGAGTCAATGATCCGGCTGGTTCTTTCTGATTCCACAGCCTGAAGCGTCTCCTCTATGATCTGATCCAAAGTGTCCGCCTCGGACAGGATCCCTCCGGTCAACGGATAACAGCCCAGTGTCCGGAATCGTATGTTCCGATTCTGTATCTGCTCTCCCGGAAGAAGTCTCATCCTGTCATCATCGACCATGAGAAACACGCCGTCCCGTTCCACGCAGGGACGGTTCGCGGCAAAATAAAGGGGAACGATCTCAATGTGTTCCCTCCTGATATACTCCCAGATGTCCTTTTCCGTCCAGTTTGAGATTGGAAATACACGGATACTTTCTCCCTTATGGATCCTGGTATTATAGAGTTTCCACATTTCTGGCCTCTGGTTTTTGGGGTCCCACGCCTGTTCGCTGTTCCGGAAAGAGAAGATCCTCTCCTTCGCCCTGGATTTTTCCTCATCCCGGCGGCCTCCTCCGAATGCTGCCGTAAATCCGTATTTCTTCAGCGCCTGTTTCAATGCCTCGGTCTTCATAATATCGGTATAGGAAGAGCCGTGATCAAAAGGATTGATCCCCTGCCGGATCCCTTCCTCATTCCGGTAAACAAGCAATTCTATACCGAATTTTTTTGCCGTTTCGTCACGAAAGCGAATCATTTCCTTGAATTTCCAGGTAGTATCAATATGCAAAAACGGAAATGGCGGCTTTTCCGGATAAAATGCCTTCCGAGCCAGATGCAGCATCACGGAGCTGTCCTTGCCGATGGAATACAGCATGACCGGACGTTCACATTCTGCAGCGACCTCTCTTATAATATAGATTGCTTCCGCCTCCAGTTGGTCTAAATGATCCATTATTCTCACCTCTTCTTTTTTAATATTTATTTGCTCTCTGCGTATCCGTCAAAAGGATCGCCACATTTCCAGACGGATCGTCAATCCTCCACAAATAATGAGTCCCTTCCTTTTTCACGGTCAGACGTTCTCCTCTGCCCCCCAGTTCCGGTTCCAGAAAAAGAGAGATTGCACCCTGCCTACAGGTCTTCAGACAGGCCGTGCATCCCCAACAGTCATACGGACGCCGGCAGAAAGCTTTCCCGTCCGGTCCCATGGCGATCAGATTTCCGGGGCAGATATCCATACATCCGGTACAGCCTGTGCATTTTTCCCTTTCAATCCTTATGCTCATAATACACATCCTTTCCCACCAGCGGCCTGTAGATAATCCGGACACTGCCATCCTCCATTTTCGAATTGACATATAATTCGTATTCCTCTTTCTTTTCCGGATGATCGCTGTTTTCCTGAAACGAGTGCCATCTGGTTTCCTTCCTTGCTCCCAGATGTGCGATCAGTGCCTTCGCCGTGATCAGACGATCCCGCAGTTCATAAATCTGCAGAAGTTTATCCGCGGACTGCGCGCGCAATGTTTTTTGCAGCTCCCGCAGCTCCTCTATCCTCTGTTCTGCAATGCCAAGGCCGGCTTCGTTATAGCAGTAACCGCTTTTTATTCCTCCTGCGTATTCATCCATCACCTTCTGCATCGCTGTTTCCAACTGCTCAGCGGAAAAGACGGATTCCTGCGCAGAAAGAAATTTCTCATAGGTTTCCAGTATCTTTACGGCCTGCGGATCGGTGACCTGATCCTTTAACTCCTTCCATGTTCCGGTCCACTCTTTCTCCTGAATGTCCGGATATTCATGAAATACGCCTGCATCAAGGTATGCTTTGATGGACCCGGCTGCGATCCACGCCTCTGCCATGGCTCCCGTCACATATTTCTGCGGTGCGCCGCCGGATACGTCGCCCGCTGCAAAAAGCCCCCGGATCGTAGTCTCCCTGTCCGTGGAGACCCAATAGCCGCTGGCTGTATGTCCGCCGACCACATAGGGCTCACTGCCTTCGATCTCTACATTTTCCGCGGAAGGCCCCTTTCCCTTCGCAAACCATTTCAGTGTCTGCATGGGCGCCATATTCAGATACGCCTGATACAGCTCCTTCTCCTGTTCCCCCGATATTCCACAGGTTTTCAGATAACAGGGCCCCCGTCCCTGCTTTTTCTCCTCCGTTGTCCCCCATACCCGTTCTGACGTGGAGAGGCCGTATTTTTTCTCATACACTTCACCTCTTCCGTTGATCTGTTTTGCGCCCACCCCCTGGGCGATCGTTCCGGTAGGCGCCAGCGTATCCTTGCATCGAAGCGCAATAAACCGCATTTCAAAGGTCGTCATTTCTGCCCCAGCCAGAAGCCCCATGGCATAGCCTGCACCTGTATTGAAGGGACAATACCACATCTTATGCCTGGAAGCGCCCGGACTGTTCGGCCGGTACAGACCGGATGCACCTCCGGTGGCGATGAGAACTGCCTTCGCATAAAAGACATAAAAAACCTCTTCCCTTGTACTGAATCCTACCGCTCCCCGAATCCTGGTCTCTCTCTCTTTCTTCTCAACCAGATAATCGGTAATATTCAGATGATTGATCACTTCCACCTGTTTATGGGAGACCGCATAACCGGCAAGCAGCGGTTTGATATTTTCTCCGTTGATTTTTAAATTCCGCCAGCCTCTGCTTAGATATCTGCCGTCTGCATCCTTCAAAATGGTAAGCCCCATCTTTTCAAGATCCTCCGTCACCTGATTCAGCCGTTCGCTGAGTGTCAGAAGCAGGTCTTCCCTGACGATCCCACCGGCATCTTTTCTGGCGTACTCCGCATAGTCCTCTGGTGTATGTCCCGGCGTGATATACGCATTCAGCGCATTGACTCCTGCCGCCAGACACCCGCTTCGGACAATATTGGCCTTTTCCGCGATCACAACCGACAATCCGCTCTCTTCCGCAAGCTTTCCGGCTGCATAGCATCCGGCTGCTCCGCCTCCGATGATCAGGACATCCCTTTTTATAATCTTTATCTTCAATTTACCTCTCCTTGTCATGCACTTATATGACAATGCTGTTTTCCTTCAGAGAAGCATTCTGCAAAAGCTGCACATGATCCTCTGTGACAACAAGCATCCGATACACAAAAACCCATACCTCTTCCCCAATTTCCATCGGCGGATCATTAATACTCCGAATCGCAGAAAGCAGATTGCCATGAATCTCCACCTTGACCTCAATGCTGCTTCCCCGGAAAATAATATCCCTGACTATGCCCTTATCTGCCGATCTTTCATATTTTACCTTCTCCGTCATTTTATAGACGCTGACAAACTCCGGACGGATGATTCCTGCCGCGTTCTTCTCTGTCTCTGAAAATGACTTAAATTCATAATAATTGTCCACCTGTACCGAATTTCCAATGAACCGCGCGACAAACGGCGTCTCCGGTTCCGAATAGAGTTTCTGTGCAGAACCGCTCTGCTCGATCCTTCCTTCATTCGTCACAATAATGTCATCTGCCACCTCGATCGCCTCATCCTGGTCATGGGTGACGAAGATACTGGTGATTCCAAGCTGCGTGATCATCTCCCGCAGCCAGGACCGGAGCTCCAGCCGGATCTTGGCGTCGATGGCTGCAAAGGGCTCATCCAGCAGCAAAATTTTCGGATTCGGCGCCAATGCCCGGGCAAATGCAACACGCTGTCTCTGACCGCCGGAAAGCTGTCCCGGATACCGCTTTTCCAAACCCTCGCATCCGATCAGCTTCAAAAGCTCCTTTACCCTCTCATCAATCTCTTTTTTTGATGCCTTTTTCACGCGCAATCCAAAGGCAATATTGTCATATACCGTCATATACCGAAACAGCGCATAGCTCTGAAAGACAAACCCGATCCCGCGCTCACTGCCCGGCACATCATTCACGACTCTGCCGTCGATCAGGATCTCGCCGGAATCCGGCTGCTCCAGTCCGGCGATCATCCGCAGGATCGTCGTTTTCCCGCTTCCGGACGGTCCCAGAAGGGCCACCAGCTTGCCGCCCTGTATTGTTACATGAATATCTTTCGATGCCTGGAAGCTTCCAAAGCTCTTATTGACGCCCCTTAGTTCGATTGAACTCTTTTTCTGAATATCCATAGATCCTCTCCTGTCTCATCTTCTCTTTTCTATCCATCCTTCGCTATTCGGGTTCCTTCTTTCCTCTCTGCTCCAGTACGATCCGGAGCACAAGAACAATAACCGCAAACACCATCAGGATCGAGGAGGCTGCAAAAGCCCCGGTAAAATCATAGCCCTGATACAAAAGTTCAATATAAAGGGGCAGCGTATTTGTCTTTCCCCTTAAATGCCCGGAGAGGACCGAAACTGCACCAAATTCCCCCATAGCCCTTGCAGAACACAGTACAATTCCATACAACAGCGCCCATTTAATATGGGGAAACGTTACTTTCCGGAAGATCGTAAATGCGCCTGCTCCCATGAGGGCTGCGGCTTCCTCCTCATCCGTCCCCTGAGCGGTCAGCACCGGAATCAGTTCCCGTGAGATAAACGGAAATGTGACAAAAACAGTCGCCAGGATAATTCCCGGAACTGCAAAGATGATCTGTATCCCCCTGTCATCCAGGATCGGATACAAAAAGCTCTGGCGTCCGAAGGTCAATATATAGATCAGACCCGCGATGATCGGCGAGACCGTCACCGGCAGGTCGATCAGGGTTGACAGAATCTTTTTCCCTCTGAATGCAAACTTTGTAATGCACCAGGCCGCAAAGAGTCCGAAGACTGTATTGATCACCACTGCGAAAAAAGTGGCTTTCAAGGTCAATACCGCCGCCTTGATAGCATATTTATCCGTCACGGCGCTGATATATCCGCCAGGTCCTTCCCGAAACGCTGCGGAAAGAATATAGATCAGCGGCAGCACCAGAAAGGTAAAAAGGAAGATGACACAGATCGTGATCAGGATCCACTTTGCTGCCTGACTTTTTTTCCCTGCTTTCATGCAAACACCTCCTATGCAATTCCACTGATCCGTCTTGATACCACACTCTGCAGGATTGCATTGACAAAAAGAATGATAAATGCGATCACCAGCATGACAAGTGCGATCGATGTCGCGCTGGCATAATCATACTCCTGCAACTGAGCCATGATCATGAGCGGAGCAATCTCCGTTTTATAGGGAGTATTGCCTGCGATAAATACAACGCTTCCATACTCTCCAATGCTTCTGGCAAAGGCGAGAGTAAATCCGGAGATGACCGCCGGCAGTATCTCCGGAAAGATCACCCTGCGAAATGTCATTGAGGAATCAGCGCCGAGCAGCATGGCCGCCTCCTCGCACTCATGGTCGATCTTCTCCAATACCGGCTGCACCGCTCTTACCACAAAGGGGATCCCGATAAATACCAGTGCGATCGTAATGCCAATCCTCGTATATGCGATCCTTATTCCAAACAGTTTGAAAAAGATGCTGCCGATCCATCCGTTCGTAGTCGTCAAATGCGTCAGGGAGATACCAGCCACCGCCGTCGGAAGTGCAAACGGCAGTTCAATGATCCCGTCAATCAGCCTTTTTCCGGGAAAATCATACCGGACGAGAACCCATGCCAGAATCAGTCCCATGACCGCATTGATCAAAGAAGCTGCCAGCGCGGTACTGATACTGACAAAATAACTGGACAGCACCCGGGCTCCTGTAACTGTCTTTATGAAATCCGCGGGGGACAATCCCGCCGAAAAAATAACCAGTGAACAAAGAGGGATCAGCACGATCAGGCTCAGAATTGCTACCGTGATGCCAAGTGAGAGACCAAACCCCGGAATGACGCTTCTTGATTTCTTTTTTCTCATAACGATCCCCTCTCTGCAAACGGCAGGGCGGAACCTCGCCGCCTCTGCCTGCCCTCTTTACTGCTCATAGATCTGGTCAAAATATGCGCCGTCTGCAAAATGCTTTGCACGGGCTTCTGTCCATCCGCCAAAATGTTCAATATTGGTGAGCTCCACCTGGTCATTGATCCATTTTCCGTCTTCCGGAATACTCGTGACCGTACTTCCTGCATTTTCTGACACATATTCTTTGTATACAGATTCCGTACTTGGACGGTAATAGTTCTTCGCTTCAATCTCCTGTGCCTCATCCGAATACAGATAATTCAGATATTCTTCTGCCACATCCTCTGTTCCATGCTTTTCGGCCACCTGATCGACAATGGCAACTGTCGGCTGGCACAGGATTGAGACAGAGGGAACAACAATCTCATACTCACCCGGATATTCCTCCAGCGAAAGGAATGCCTCGTTTTCCCATGCAAGAAGGACATCCCCCTGTCCGTTCTCAACAAAAGAGGTCGTAGCTCCGCGCGCACCGGAATCCAGAACAACAACATTGGCATAAAGAGCACGGATGGATTCCAGAATCTCTTCCTCACTCTGTCCCTGCTGCTCAAAATAATACCATGCAGCCAGATAATTCCACATAGCGCCGCCGGATGTCTTTGGATTCGGTGTGATCACACCCACATCCTCACCGATCAGATCATCCCAGTCCTGGATGTTTTTCGGATTTCCGGAACGAACCAGAAACACGATGGTCGATGTATAGGGAGAACTGTCCACCGGAAATTCTGAAGTAAATCCGTCGTCGATCAGTCCGGCATCTGCAACCATCTGCACATCTCCCTCCAGTGCCAGTGTAACCACATCTGCCTCCAGACCGTTGGCCACCTCCAATGCCTGTTTTCCTGATCCGCCGTGTGACTGAGTCACTTCCACCTTCTGACCGGTCAGTTCCTCATAATGAGCTTCAAAAAGTTTATTATAGGCAACATACAATTCTCTGGTCGGATCGTACGACACGTTCGTAAATTCGATCACATCATTTCCGTAATTCTTTTCACCTGCTGTTTCATCCCCTGATGTCTTCGTATTACCGCATCCGGAAAGTAATCCTGCGATCAGCATAGTCGCCAGCAAAATACCTGTTATCTTGTTTCTTTTTTTCATAATCTTGTTCCTCCTCTCTTAGCTTCCCGTTTTTTCTATTTTTGGTTGAGCTCTCTGGTATCTTATTCCATTTCCCACTTATCTTCTATGGATTATGGTTTTATTTTTTCCATAGGAAAATTGTCTGTAAAAATTCGTACAAAAAAACACACCATTTCTGATGTGTTTTTCTGCAATCCCATGTCTGCTCTATGAAATTTTTCGGAAATCTATTTTTTCTTATCCTTTTTTTCTAAAAGCCTGTTCATCTCATCCAGCGATCTCTTCATCGCCAGAAGCTTCTGATTCATCCCCGGCTTTTCCATGGCCATCTGTCCGATCTTGTCCTGAAGCGTCCGCTTTCTCATATACAGCTCCCGCATTTTAAAATCTACCCTTTAGTATATGCAGCCTGCCTGCGGATGATCATTTTATGAATGGGATTCCCCATACCGGAAAACTTCTCCTCATACTCCGTCATCACATTTCCCTGCATCATCTCTTCGTCATGATGCAGGTCAAAGGTGCAGGCGTCGAGATGCCACCCGGAAGCTTCCGCCTCCTCCAGCGCAAAGGCAAACAGGTCTTTATTGTCCGTCTTAAATTCTACCTTTCCATTCTCCGGCAGGATCACGGCATAGCGGGCGAGAAATTCTCTGGAGGGCAGACGGCGCTTGGCATGGCGGTCCTTCGGCCAGGGATCCGAAAAGTTCAGATAGATCCGCTCCACCTCATCCTCCGCGAAGATCTGCGGCAAATCCCGCGCGTCTATGCAGAGATAGTAAAGGTTCGGAATATCCTCCAGCTTCTCCCTCTTCTGAATGGCGCGCAGCAGCACGCTGGTATACCTCTCGATCCCTACATAATTAATGTCCGGATTCCGGAGCGCCATCTCTGTGATGAACCTTCCCTTTCCCATTCCTACCTCTATATGGATCGGATTTTTGTTTCCGAAAACCTCCTTCCATTTCCCTCTCTGTTCCTCCGGATGCCCGATCACGAGGGGGCTGTTCCCTACCACCTCGCCGGCTCCGGGTATATTCCTCAAACGCATGTCATCTCCTCCTTGATCTATCGTAAATAATTACCGTTCAGCCAGTGGGCGAACGATA
>ENA-OPVH01000546-OPVH01000546.1-human-gut-metagenome-genome-assembly--contig:-NODE-546-length-24276-cov-2.042525_pt1 | contig 24276 bp, 18 predicted proteins | sample MGYA00241494_ERZ501980 | MGnify/ENA primary metagenome ERZ501980 (study PRJEB25962, sample SAMEA1964914) | human gut metagenome | biome: human gut; feature: human-associated habitat; material: faeces... | reverse complement strand
GCGCGGGTCATGCGCTTTTTGCGGTAGGGCTTGTAGAGGTCCTCGACACGCTGGAGCTGCGTGGCCTCGCGAATCTGCTGCTCGAGTTCGGGCGTGAGTTTGCCCTGGGCGTCGATAAGCAGAATGACGTCCTCTTTACGCTGCTCAAGATTGCGCAGGTAGGACAGGCGCTCGTCGAGGGTGCGCAGGGCGACATCGTCCATGCCGCCCGTGGCTTCCTTGCGGTAGCGCGAGATAAAGGGAATGGTGTTGCCCTCGTCGATGAGCTTGACGGCTGCCTCGATGTTGTCAGCCTTAAGGTTGAGCTCGCGGGCGAGCTGGGCGATAAGATCCATGGGACTCCTTGCGTTTGAGGTGCGTTTGCAGCACAGAGCTACCAAGGATACCACCCGCGATGTGACAAAGGGACTGTCCCTTTGTCACATGCCACTGCACAAAAGCCCCGCGGGCAGGAGGCTGCTCGCGGGGCAAAGAAGAGGGGCTTGTTGGTGGCGGACCGAAGGGTTCGGCATGGGGCTTCTGCCGCGGTCGCTCTTAAGGCATTACAGCTCGACGAGCTGGCCGGTCTCGGCGGCCTCCTTGATGGCGTTGAGAAGCGTGAGCGTCTTGACGTTATCGGCGGGGGTCACGACGGGCTCGACCTCGCGGCGGACAACCTTCACAAAGTGCTTGAGCTGCATCTTGTGCGGCAGTGCCGGGTCCACAGCTGGAATCTCCATCTGCAGCGGCTTGTGCCAGTTGGAGGCGCCGTCGTAGGAGAACTGGTGCAGGCGGGGCAGCGACAGGGCGCCCAGGGTTCCGCCGATAAAGTAGGCGTCGGCGTCGAAGGGGCGGTACTGCGGATCCTCGCGAGCGGTTGCCTCCCAGTTCCAGGGGCTGGCGGTGGCGTCGGAGATGGTCATGCTTGCGAGCGCGCCATCGGCAAAACGGACGTTGACCACAGCGGAGTCCTCGGTCTCAAAACCGCGGGCGGCGCTGGACTGCATGCCCTGGACGGCAACGGGCTCGCCCAGCAGGTAGCGGAGCAAGTCGACGTCGTGAACCAGGTTGACCAAGATCGGTCCGGCACCCTTCTTGCGTCGCCACTCGACATCGAAGTACTCGTCATTCTTATAGATCATGTAGTGGAAGCTCGACACGGTGAGCTTGCCCAGCTCGCCGGACTCGATGATCTCCTTGGCCTTGTTGACGAAGGGGTTGTGGCGACGGTGCTGACCCACGAGCACGGGCACGCCGGCGGTCTCGGCCTCGGCGGCAAAGGCCTGGGCATCCTCGAGGTCGTTGGAGATCGGCTTTTCTACCAGCGGCACGATGTTGCGCTTCACAGCCTCGCGAGCAACGCCCAGATGCAGGTCGTTGGGGGTGGCGATGATGACGGCCTCGGGCTTGACCTCGTCCATCATCTGGGCGGGATCGGTGTAAAACGGTACGCCGGCGGTCTCGGCCGTGGCGCGGGCGCCCTCAAAGGCGTCGGCGATGGCGACGAGCTCGGCCTCGGGCTCCTCGGTGACAAAGCGGATGTGGTTGCGGCCCATGGCGCCGGCGCCGATAACGGCAATGCGGACGGGGTTGAGCTCAGACATTTCGACTCCTTAATACTGGTGGCCGGTGGAATGCGACAAAGGGACTGTCCCTTTGTCGCATCGGTAAAACTAGGCGGACTTCTTCTTGCTGTCGGAGACCATCATGTAGACGGTGAGCACGACGGCGATGGCGGCGATCACAATGGCGCCGTAGAAGGACTGCTGGTAGGCGGCGCTGTCGGCCTCGGCGTGATACAGCACGGCGGTGATGGGCTGGCTGATCCAGGTGGAAGCGGCGTAGCCTAAAAACATGATGCCGTAGTTGACGCCGATGTTGCTGGTGCCAAAGGCGCCACCGGTGAGCGGCGGGTAGATGACGAGCAGAGCGCCAAAGCTAAAGCCGAGCAGGGCGAGCGCAACAAAGAACATGGCCTGCGTAAAGCTCATCGACATGATGACGAGAGCGACGATGGTGACGACAAGACTGATGAGCAGCGACTTGTAGGCGCCGAGCTTGTCGATGATCTGGCCAAAGGACAGACGGCCAACCAGGTTGGCGCAGGTGTTGACGGAGACCACCACACCGCCGAGGGCGACGGCCGCGGCGCTCGTGGGGTCGGCGAAGAGCTGGACGGCGGCGATGGAGGCAACCTTGCCCACGAGCAGGGTGCCCGCGGTGGCGGCAAAGGCGAAGGTGACGATGAGGACCCAGAAGCGCGGGGTCTTGACCATCTCGCCCGGGGTGAGGTCGCCGAAGGTGCCGGCGTGCGCGCCGCCCTTGGGGGCCTCGAAGCCCTCGGGCAGCCAACCTGCCTCGGGGGCCTTCAGGAACAGGGCGGAGGCGGCGATCATCACAAAGAAGATGACGCCGAGTGCCTTGAGGGCGCCAAAGATGCCCAAGCTCGGGATGAGCAGCGAGGCGAGCACCGGGGACAGCACGGCGGGGCCGGCGGTCGAAGCGGCCAGAGTGATGCCGGAGGCGAGACCCTTCTTGTCGATGAACCACTTTTGGCCGGTGGTGAGCGCGGGGTTGTAGCCCAGGCCGTTGCCGATGGCGGCGATGAGCGAGAACCACAGGTAGAACTGCCACGGCTCGGTGACGGTGCCGGACATGAACCAGCCCAGGCCGTAGCACACGGCGGCGGCGATCACGACGTTACGCGGGCCGATCTTGTCGGAGATGCGGCCGGCGAAGATGCCCGTCACGGCCATGATGGTCTGAAAGACCGGGAAGGCCCAGGTAAGAGCGCTGGACCACTCGGGGTAGACGGCGAGCAGGTTCTTGCTCACGACAGAATACAGCGCGATGGAGCTGATGAAGAACATGGTGACGCACGCGGCGGAAAGCACGACGGCGCGACCCTTGTTGGAGTTGCTGGAAGCCATTGGACTCTTTCTAATCGATGTGGGAGAGGAGCGGTCGTATCCGCGGGCCTCCCTGTTAGGTTGGTTTACTGGTCAGTTGGCTTGGCGACGCCGGACTCATCGGACCAGAGCTCGACACCCTTGTTCTTAAGGTAGTTATCGGCATAGGCGCGACGGCCGCCGGGCTTGGCGGTGAGGTCGCCCATCATGTTGGAGAAGCCGCCGTCGACCTTGATGGCGTCGCCGGTGGTAAAGTCCGAGCGCTTGGACGCCAGGAACATGACGGCGTTGGCGATATCGCTGACCTCGCCGATGCGGCGCGTGGCGATCAGACGGCTGCGGCTCTTTTCGACCTCGGGGTCGGCGTAGAAGTTGGCCGACATCGGGGTCTTAACGAAGCAGGGCTCGACGCAGTTGGAGCGCACGCCGTAGGGGCCCCACTCGGCAGCCAGCATCTTGGACATCATGTTGACGCCCGCCTTGGTGGAGCTGTACACGCCCGAGAACGTCTCGGGGGAGTGGCTGGCGACGGTCGAGATGTGCACCAGGCGGCCCTGGCCGGCCTTGATCATCTCGCGACCAAAGCGCTGCGAGGTGATGAAGTAACCGGTGAGGTTGACGTTGATGACCTCGTTCCAGTCGGAGAGCGGCAGGTCTTCCATAGCTGCGAAACGCAGGATGCCGGCGGTGTTGACGAGAACGTCGACGCGGCCGAAGTCGGCGATGGTGGCGTCGACGGCTGCCTGAACCTCGGCCTCGTCGGTGGCGTTCATCTTGTAGCCCTCGGCGTGGATGCCAAACTCGGCGGCGAGGTCGGCGGCTGCGGCCTTGACCTTTTCCTCGTCCAGATCGAGCAGGACGACGTTGGCGCCGTTGCGGGCGAACTCACGGCAAATCTCGACGCCCATACCGCCGAGCGCGCCAGTCACGGCGCAGACATCGCCCTCGAGCTTAAGCCAATTGCTCATAGGAACTTCCCTTCTTGTGCCTCCCGATGGGTCGCTCCCATTAACCGACCCACGCGGTTTCCGCTGGTTATCGTATGCTTTGCATTTGCGCAGGTGAATTGCATATTTGTTAGAATGGCGTAAACCAATGGTTTATAGCTCGCAAGACGATGTGTCCTTAATTGAGTGTGTGACCTGCCAAAACGATCCCCTTTGGCAGTTCGTTGCCATACGTCTGGAAACAGGAGATTGACGTGTACGATCGACGACTTGAGGCCATATCGGCCGCCGCGGAGCTGGGAAGCTTCTCTCGGGCGGCGGCAGAATTGCGCGTTTCGACCCCGGCGCTCGTCAAGCAGGTGTCGGGTTTCGAGGCCGAGTTCGGCATCACGCTGTTCAAACGCTCGCACTCGGGCGTTAAGGTGACGCCGGCGGGCGCTCTGCTGGTGGATGACGCGCGCTCGATCATGCGGCAGTCCGAGGACGCGCTGCGCCGTGCTCGACGCGCGGCTGGCGATGGTGGTGCTGTGCGCCTAGGCGTGTCGATGATGTGCCCGGGGCGCCAAACGCTGTCGATGTGGTCGGGCATCCACGATCTGGAACCGTCGCTGCGATTTGAGATCGTGCCGGTAAGCGATCTCTATGACGAGCGCGAATCCGTCATGCGCAGCCTTGGTCGCGAAGTGGATGTGGTGCAGTCGAGTTTTTCGACCCCGCGCTGGGGCGACGCCTGCCAAAAGCTCCGCATTGTCAACGTGCCGTTTTATATCGACCTGCCGCGCACGAGCCCGCTGGCGCGCAAGAATCGCATTACGGTCGCCGACTTGGAGGGTATGCGTCTGCGCGTGCTCCGCCACGGCAACGACGCCATGGACAGCCTGCGTATCGATCTTTTGGCAGACGGCGGCGTGGACGTGATCGACGTGGACAGCTTTGATTTTGCGCTCTTTAACGAGGCGGAGGAAAAGGGCGACGCGGTGCTCACCTGCGGAGCGTGGTCGGGGGTGCATCCGGCCTTTGTAGGCGTGCCGTTCCTGTGCGGCCGCGAGGTGCCCGTCTTTCTGCACTACCCGCTCGAGCCCACCCTCCAAGTCCAAAAATTCGTCAACGCCATGGCCCAACTTCTCAACTAGCTCATTTGGGACGGGTTTTTTGACTCCTTACAAAATGAGGCCCTGGCCAAATGGCCAGGGCCTCACCACTTCTTTTCAGGCTGCGAGAAAAGACCGTGTGCGTAGGACCTCCCCGAGGGAGACGGGGTGTTTGCTCCGCGCGCAGTTTCGCAGCGAAGCGAGAATGTTTGAGCACGGAGTAAACACCCCGTCTCCCTCGGGGAGGTCCGTTGGGAGCGTAGGGGCTGTTTTGAGCTACTCCAGCTCAAACGCTCCGGTATAGAGCTGGTAGTAATACCCGCGCTTGGCGATCAGCTCGTCGTGGTTGCCGCGCTCGATAATGCGGCCGTGGTCCAGGCAGATGATCGCGTCGGAGTTGCGCACGGTGGACAGGCGGTGTGCGATGACAAACGTCGTGCGGCCTTCCATGAGCTTGTCCATGCCCGCCTGCACGATGGCTTCGGTGCGGGTGTCGATGGAGCTCGTAGCCTCGTCCAGAATCATTGCCGGCGGATCGGCGACGGCAGCGCGTGCGATTGAAATTAGCTGGCGCTGGCCCTGCGACAGCTGCGCGCCGTTGCCGGTGAGCATGGTGTCGTAGCCGTCGGGCAGGCGGGTGACAAAGTCGTCGGCGCCCGCGAGCTTGGCCGCCGCGATGCACTCCTCGTCGGTAGCGTCCAGGTTGCCGTAGCGGATGTTATCCATCACGGTGCCGGTGAACAGGTTCACGTCCTGCAGTACGACGCCCAGCGAGCGGCGCAGATCGGCCTTGCGGATCTTGTTGACGTTGATGCCGTCGTAGCGGATCTTGCCGTCGGCGATGTCGTAGAAGCGGTTGATGAGGTTGGTGATGGTCGTCTTGCCCGCACCGGTGGCGCCGACAAACGCGACCTTCTGGCCCGGCTTGGCAAACACGGACACGCCGTGCAACACCTCGTGGTCGGGCGTGTAGCCAAAGTCGACGTTGTCCATGACCAGGTCGCCGCGCAGCGGTACGTACTCGATCTCGCCGGTTGCGCGGTGCGGGTGTTTCCATGCCCACATGCCGGTGTGGTGGTCGGCCTCCTCGAACTCCCAGGTATCGGGGTTCACCTGCGCGTTGACAAGCGTCACGTAGCCTTCATCGGCCTCGGGCTTCTCGTCGATGAGCTCAAAGATACGGTCGGCGCCGGCGAGGCCCATGACCACGGCGTTGATCTGCTGCGAGATCTGGCCGATCTGTCCGCAGAACTGCTTGGTCATGTTGAGGAACGGCACCACGACGGCGATGGACAACGCCATGCCCGAGATGCTCAGGTTAGGCACGCCCAGCGCCAGGAAAATGCCGCCGGCCAGTGCGACCAGCACATAGAGCAGGTTACCCAGGTTCATAAGGATGGGCATGAGGATGTTGGCGTACATGTTGGCCTTCTGCGAGACCTCGAAGAGCTTTTCGTTGCGCTCGTCAAAATCGGCCTCGGCGGCAGACTCGTGGCAGAATGCCTTGACGACCTTCTGGCCGTTCATGACTTCCTCGATATGGCCCTCGACCACGCCGAGTTCGGTCTGCTGCGCAATGAAGAAGCGCGCGGAGTTGGAGCCGAGCAGCTTGGTCATAAAGGTCATAAAGGCGACGCCGGCCACAATGACCAGGCACATCCATACGCTGTAGTACAGCATGATGAAGAACACCGTGACGATGACGATGGTCGTCATGAGCAGGTTGGGCAGCGACTGGCTGATCATCTGGCGCAGTGTGTCGATGTCGTTGGTGTAGTGGCTCATGATGTCGCCGCGCTGATGCGTGTCGAAGTAGCGAATCGGCAGGTCCTGCATGCGGTTGAACATCTTCTCGCGCAGCTTCTCGAGCGAGCCCTGCGTGACGATGGCCATGGCGCGGTTCCAGAACAGCGAGGACAGAATGCCGACGCCGTAGATGCAGGCGAGGGTGGTCACGAGCTGTGCGATCTTGGGCTGTGCGGCTTCCCAATCGCCCGACTGCCACGAGTCGCTAATAATCTGCAGAGCGCTCTGAAGGAAGGTCGCGCCGATGGAGTTGATGATGGCGCAGAGTACCACGCCGACGACGACGAGGGGCAAAAGCACGGGGTAGAAGCCAAAGAGCGTCTTGATGAGGCGCGACATGGTGCCGCCCTTGCGGTTGAGCGCGCGCTCGGCGGTCGTTGCCTTACTCATGTGCCTCGCCTCCTTCCTGGGTCTGAGCTTGCGTTACGGATGCCTCGGTGTCGGCCTCGACGGCCTCTTCGCCCTCGGCAGACATCTTGTTCTGCGAGGTAAAGGTCTCGCGGTAGATCTCGCTCGTCTTGAGCAACTCATCGTGGTTGCCGATCTGCGCGATGCGGCCGCCCTCCATGACGATGATGCGGTCTGCGTCCTGTACGGAGCTGATGCGCTGGGCGATGATGAGCTTGGTCGTGTTGGGCAGATAGCTTGCCAGTCCTGCGCGAATCTTGGCGTCGGTCTTGGTGTCGACGGCGCTGGTGGAGTCGTCCAGGATCAAGATCTTGGGACGACGCAGCAGGGCACGCGCGATGCACAGGCGCTGCTTCTGACCGCCGGAAACATTGGAGCCGCCCTGTTCGATCCAGGTGTCATAGCCCTTGGGGAAGCCATCGACAAACTCATCGGCGCAGGCCAGATGCGCGGCCTCGCGGACCTCCTCGTCGGTGGCGTTCGGGTCGCCCCAGCGCAGGTTCTCGGCGATGGTGCCGCTAAACAGCACGTTTTTCTGCAGCACCATGGCGACCTGGTGGCGCAGCGCGTCCAGGTTGTAGTCGCGCACATCCACGCCGCCCACGCGCACGGTGCCTTCGGTGGCGTCGTACAGGCGGGCGATGAGGTTTACAAGCGTGGACTTGGCCGAGCCGGTGCCGCCGATGATGCCGATGGTCTCGCCGCTCTTAATGTGCAGGTCGATATCGTCGAGCGCCTGGCGCTTCGCATGCGCGGAATACTTAAAGCTCACGTGGTCAAAGTCGATGGAACCGTCGGCAACCTCGAGCACGGGCTCGGCGGGATCGGCGATCGTGGGCTCGGCGGCCAGCACCTCGGTAATGCGGTGCGCCGATTCGTCGGCCATGGTCACCATGACAAAGATCATCGACAGCTGCATCAGGCTCATGAGGATCTGGAAGCCATAGGTAAAGATCGAGGAGAGCTGGCCCACGTCGAACAGCGTTCCCTGGCTCGTGATGATGAGCTTGGAGCCCAGGTAGATGATGACGACAAATGCGCCGTTGACGCAGATGTTCATCATGGGGTTGTTAAAGGCGAGCAGCTTCTCGGCGCGGGTGAAGTCCATCTGGACGTCGCGTGCAGCGGTCGCGAATTTCTCCTTCTCAAAGTCTTCGCGCACATAGCTCTTGACCACGCGCATGCCGGTGACGTTTTCCTCGACGGACTCGTTAAGGGCGTCGTACTTGTGGAACACGCGCGAGAAGATGGGGCGCACCTTAAAGATGATAAAGAACAGCCCAAAGCCCAGCAGCGGAATGATGACCAGGTAGACCATGGCAACGCTGCCGCCCATGATAAACGCCATGGTAAAGGCGAAGATCAATACCAGCGGCGCGCGCACGGCGATACGGATGATCATCATAAAGGCCTGCTGCACGTTGTTGATGTCGGTGGTCAGGCGCGTGACGAGCGAGGAGCTCGAGAACTCATCGATGTTGGCAAAGCTGAACGTCTGGATCTTGTAGAACAGGTCGTGACGCAGGTTCTTGGCGAACCCGCAACTCGCATGGCTGCAGGTGACGCCGGCCGCGGCACCAAAAGCAAGCGACGTCAGCGCGATGAGCACCAAAAAGCCTGCGGTGGGAAGCATCTCGGCTACGGTGGCGCCGTCTTTGATGGCGTCGATCAGGTTGGCGGTGATAAATGGAATCAGCATCTCGCAGAGCACCTCGCCAAGCACGAGCAATGGCGTGGCAACGGTGGCTTTCATATAGTCACGGATGCTACCCATGAGGGTTTTAATCATCCAGTTCCTCCCAGGTTACACGGATTTTCTCGAGCATTTCGGCGAGCTGCTCGCGCTCGTCGTGAGTGAGGGCACTAAAGGCCTGCTCTCTAAAGCGAATGCGGGCTGCCTGCTCAACGCGGGCCTTTTCCCAACCCGCATCGGTCAGGCGGATGGTGAGCTGCCGACGGTCTTTGGGATTGCGGCTGCGCTCGATAAGACCGCCCAGTTCGAGCTTGGACAGAATCTCGGAAAGGGACCCCGGTTTGAGGTCGAAGTGCATGCCGAGTTCCTGTTGGGACAGCTCGCCGGTAGGCTGCTTGGCGAGCAGGCAGACGATGGGCGCCTTGCCAGATATGCCGCCGCCGTGAAAATGCATGTAATGGCCGCAAAACCCCAGCCCATGGAGGATTCTCTTGGCGAGACGGTCCTCCTTGGACTGAGTCTCGGGCTCGTCTGCCGGCCGTGAGGGGTCGCCGCCGGGTTCATGCGGATAGGCGAGTGGTTCAACACACATATCTAAGCTTCGCTCCTTTCTTTAGTTAGGTAGTGGAATTGTTTTGTGCCTAACTAATCTAGGAGCGTGAGAAATAAATGTCAAGGTACCAAACTAGTGGTTACGCGGTTTTACCAAACCGCGTAACGGCTCGACGCTGCAAACGCTCCTAAGCGGCAATCTGGCGTTCAATCGTCGGGCATGGCCACAAGGCCTATGCCCTCCTCTTTCACGCCACCTTGCTCGCCTAGGAGCGTTTTCGCTGTCCATCCTCTATCTGCAGCATTGCTCTTGTGCCAATGGTCCGTGGGGGACGGAGGAAAAGGGATCATTTTCCGTAACCTTTCCGCAACAATTTGCCCGTCGCGCCGCTCGCCTCCGCTCGCAACGCCCCCTGCGCTACACTTATTCGCACTATGGCGCCGTCGCGCCGCGCCCGACCCAAGGGGGACACTCATGAAGAACACTCAGCTGCTGCTGATCAACGATATGTGCGGCTACGGCAAGGTCGCGCTTTCTGCCATGTTGCCGGTGCTGTCGCACATGGGCTATCGCATCCACAACCTGCCGACGGCCCTCGTTTCCGATACGCTCAACTACCCCAAGTTCTATATCCACGACACCGCGGAGTATGTCCGCCAGAGTCTCGCCATCTGGGAGGAGCTCGGCTTTGAATTCGACGCTATCTCGACCGGCTTTATCGTGACCGAGGAAGAGGCGCGCATCATCTCGGACTTTTGCCACCGCCGCTCGCAAAAAGGCACCAAGGTGTTCGTCGACCCCATCATGGCCGACAATGGCAGGCTCTACGCCGGCGTGCCCGAGTCGACCATCGGCCTTATGCGCAGTCTGGTCGAGTGCGCCGACTACGCAGTGCCCAACTATACCGAGGCGTGTCTGCTCACCGATACGCCTATGGCCGAGCAGATTACGGCCGATGAGGCTCGTGCGCTCGTGGACGCCATGCTCGCGCTGGGCGCCAAGTCGGTGGTCATTACGAGCGCAAAGGTCGACGGGGTGAGTGCCGTCATCGGCTACGATCATGTGACGGGAGAGTACTTCACGATTCCCTTTGAGCTGATCCCGGTGTATTTCCCGGGCACGGGCGATACGTTCTCGTCGGTGCTTGTGGGTCGCGTTATGGCCGGCTGGAGCTTACAGCGTGCGACGACCGACGCCATGCGTGTGGTGGCCGAGCTTATCGAGCGCAATGCCGACCAAGAGGACAAGTCGGCCGGCCTTCCCATCGAGGCCTGCCTGGATGTGATCGACCATGAGTAACGCTGGCGAGGGCGGCGCCAAGCCCGCGGGCGGGGACAAGCCGCTCGGCGCGTCGCGGGGCAAGCGTCCGCGTATCCGCGTGAGCTGCGTGGACCAGCTGGGTGCGTGCCGCTGCCACCATGGTCACAAGCCCGGCGACGTCTTTGACTTTGACCGAGACCGTGGCAAGATGTGCGCCATGGCCTGTCATGTGGGCTTTCCCTACATCGATATCCTGCGCTACGGCGGAACCGTGCCTGGCAACGAGCCCGGTACGGCAAAGTTTTGCTGTCCCGAGGTCGATACGCTGAACGTTTGGCTTGCCGAGATCGTCGACGAGTAACCGAGCGTGGATAATCTTCCACCGAGATAATGAGCGTGGATAATCTCCCGTTTAGGGCGCCCTTGAACGCTCAAAGTGGGAGTTTTTCCACGCTCATTTTTCATGTGGGAGATTATCCACGCTCGTTTCGCGCCGAAGGCGTGGCCCGCGAGCTCGCTTGCCTACAGCTGCTCGAGCATAGCGGTGCAACCGGCGAGTACATCGCGGTAGGTGGCATCGAAATTACCGGTGTACCAGGGGTCGGCTACGTCGCCGGGGCGATCGGTCCAATCGAGCAGGCGCGAGATCTTGCCGTCGGGGTCGTCGCCAAAGATGCGGCGTAGGCCACACGCGTTCTCAGCATCCATATAGACAATGTGATCCCAGTTGCCATACTCTGCGCGACGCACCTGGCGGGCACGGTGCTCAACGACGGGAATCCCGACCTCACGCAGCTTGGCAACGGTACCGTGGTGTGGCGGGTTGCCGATCTCCTCGGTCGAGGTCGCAGCGGAATCAATGACAAACTCGCCCGCGCGCCCGGTGCGGTGCACCAGCTCGGTAAACACCGACTCGGCCATCGTCGAGCGGCAGATGTTGCCGTGGCAGATAAACAGTACGCGTTGCATATGCGGTTTTCTTTCAATCGTCATCATCGAGCTCGAGTATCGCATCTACGCCTACGCCCTCGCCCGCTTGCGCTCCCAACGAGCCAGCTTAATCGTCACCAGCGTGAGCGCCCAGGCCACAAGCGAGAACGCGGCGCCCACTGCGCCCACGTACGCAATGCCAACTCCGCTTACCACGGCGCCGCCTACCGCGGTGCCAAACGAAATGCCGACGTTAAACGCCATGGGCTCAACCGAACTTGCGAGTACCATCGACTTGGGATGGCGGCTGCGTGCCACATCCATAAAATGCGTGATGCACGATACCGAGAACAGGTACATGAGCAGCGCCAAGCTAAAGACAAAGACGAGCGCGAGCGGCATGGTGCCGCCCACAGCAAACAGTCCGAGTAACGCCGCAGCCTGCAGCACAAACGTCACAAGCAGTGCCTTCATGCCAAAGCGCGCGTCAATCCATCCGCCCAAGATGTTCGAGATCAGGCAGAACACGCCATAGGCCATGAGCGTGGTGCTGGCTTCGACCGTGCCCATGCCCAGCACTTGCTCAAGATAAGGCGTCACGTAGCCGTAGAACACATAGACCGACCCCACGCCAAACAAGAAGATGAGCATACCGGTGATGATGCTCGGCTCGCGCAGCAGCCCCGCCTGCTCGCGGAAGGTGGCGGGCTCATCGGTCTGACCGGCGCGGGGCATAAACGCCACGAGCGTTCCGCAGATCAAAACGGCAAAGGCCAGCGTGCCGTACATGGCCACGTGCCAGTCGAGCGTGCCGGCCACAAATTTGCCAATCGAGGTCACAAAGACCATTGCCACGGAAAACGCACCATATACCACCGAGATGGCAAGCGAAGTTTGCTGTGGGGACAGCAGCTCGGGGATGTATGTCACGCCCACGGCGAGCAGTGCGCCCGAGACGGAGCCCAGGATGATACGCGAGATAAACAGCACCTGGAAGTTGGGCGCCAGAGCCATGACCAAGTTGCCGAGCACAAAGACGATGCTGTAGCACACGAGCAGCTGGTAGCGGCGGAATCGCCCCGTGCTGAGCGCAAGCACCGGCGTGGCGATGGCGTAGACCAGCGCGAACACGCTGATGAGCTGGCCCGCAGTAGCAAGTGATACGCCGAGCTCCGTCGCTAAGTCGCTTTCGATGCCGATGACCACGAACTCGGAGCAGCCGAGCGAGAATCCCAACAGCACGAGTAGCGCCAGGCAGAGCTTGGTGCGCGCAGGGGAGAGCGCGGCGGCGGTTGACTTACTTTTAGGCGTGGTTGCGGCGATCAAGGCTGTCACTCCAATGTCGCATGAATGAGCGGGATTCAATCCCTGCAACTCTAACAGAATGTGACAAAGGGGCAGTCCCTTTGTCGCATTGCGCTGCCAGCCAGTCGCCCAAACCATCACAACATTCGGCGAAAATCTCGAAAACGAGGAAAAGCGGCGAATGTTGTGACGCTTTTCCTGTCTGTGTCGGCGAGCTCCGGCGCCGTCTGCGGGTATAAGGCTAGCAAGTGTTTATTTGCGAGGCCTAAGGGGCGCCCCGTATGGATATCGATAACTTTGAATGGTGGTATAGCGAGGGCGAGGCTCCGGACGAGGAGTGGGACGAGCCCGCGCCGCGTGACGTGTCGGGCGACGAGGACGAGACCGGCAACGATGCCGTCGAGACGGATGCCGCCTCCGATGCCGCCGAGCCCCTGACTTTTGAACGGGCCTGGGCTCAGGCCGAGGCCGACGAGGCAAAGGCCGATGCCACGGCCACGCTGGGTGAGCCAGCCGACATGTCCATCTCGCCAGCAAAGACCCCGCAACCGCGCCACACCATCGACCCCGGCAGTACGGCATCTTTCAGCATTCTCGACGTGCCCGCGCAGGGTGCTCAGGCGCCTGCGCCCACGCATCGCCCCGACCTGGCTCATGAGGAAGACGCGGGACGCCGCTCCCCGCTCGGCCCCATCCTCATCGCCTTCATGGCCGGCGTTATCGCCTGCTCGGCAATCGGCAGCATCTGGGGCCATGTTGAGCAGCAGCGCCAAGACGCCGCCAAGGTCGAGATGTCCGTCGAGCAATCGCTCAGCCGCACGCGCTCGGTGCATGTGTCAGTCGAGGTTAAGGAAGGCGCGACGTGGGATACCGCGCGCGGCGACAGCCAAATGCTCGTCCATATCGTGGGCCGCACGCTCAAGGGACAAGCAATCGACGAGTACCAATACGTCAATTCCGAAGGTGACGGCATAGAGCTCAAGCCCGGCGACTACGAGCTCACGGTGGATGAGCCGCCCGTCGCCACCGACGGCACGCGTTACCGCGCCTCAAAGCGCATGGTTCCGGTGAGTTTTAATTCACAGGCGCCCGACACGGTCGATAGCACGCCGCAGGGCGGGTTTGACCTCTACGCTATTGCTCAATAACTGCGCCTGCCGCTCAGCCCCGCCGCCAAGAGTGGGACAATAACCCTCGACACTGTTGTTTACTTTTGGAGGAAGTAGTATGTCCACCGTCACTACCATCAAGCGCGGCGGCCTCACCGCAGCCATCGATTCCATGGGCGCTCAGCTCACGAGCCTTGCCCTCAACGGCAACGAGTATCTGTGGCAGGGCGACCCGGCCTTTTGGGGCAAGCACGCGCCTATCCTGTTCCCCATCGTGGGATCGCTGCGCAACAACACGGCGACGTCTGCCGCCGGCACCTGCGAGATGGCGCGCCACGGCATCGCGCGCATTGTCGAGCACAAGATCGTCGGGGTGTCGGAGGACGGTTCGTCCGTTACCTACGAGCTCACCGACACGCCTGAGTCTCTCAAGGCGTTCCCGTTCCACTTTAAGCTCAACATGACCTATGCCCTGACCGGCGACGCCACCCTCACGCAGACCTTTGCCGTCACCAACACCGGCGACGTGGACCTGCCGTTCTCGGTGGGCGGCCACCCCGCATTCAACGTGCCCGCCCCCGGTGCCGAGGACGAGGCGTTCGAGGACTACGAGCTGGCGTTTACCGAGGCTTGGACTAACGAGGCCCCCGTCATCACGCCCGATGGCCTTATGACGTTCGAGGGTAGCTACAAGGCTCCCGACAACTCGGACGTGCTGCCCATCACGCACCGCAGCTTCGATAACGACGCCATCATGTTCACCGATACCCCGGGCTCCACGCTCACGCTGCGCGGCCGCAAGTCGGGCCACGGCGTCAAGATCGACTTTGAGGGCTTTAAGTACATTGGCGTGTGGTCTGCCGCCAACGACGCTCCGTTTGTGGCGCTCGAGCCCTGGACCGGTCACACCACCATGGACACCGAGGACGACGTCTTTGAGCACAAGGTCAACACCATTACGCTGGCGCCGGGCGAGACGGACGTCCGCAGCTTTAGCGTTACCTTGCTCTAGAGGTTCCGCCGCTCGGTCGATGCTGTGCGCCGTCCAGAGCGATAATTTGTCATTCAAAAGGCAAGGCATAGACCTTCTGGTCATGCCTTGCCTTTTTCATGCCACTTGTTCGCTCTGGACGTCGCTCGCCGGCATTGCCAAAACATCGGCGTCCCCAATGACTACCGTGTGTCTATTAATTTTTCGAGCTTGTGCTGCGCTGCTGGTCGCTGGCGTATATCCTGTTAAGTCGTCAGCATACGATTCAACAGGGAAGGCAGATTATGCATTCTCCCCATCAACGCGACGCGCATCCACAGCCGGTATGCAGCCGTCGCATCTTTTTGGGTAGCGCCCTCGCTGCGAGCGCTTCCGTCGTCGCCGGCGCGCTCGCCGGCTGTCAGCGCCCGTCCACGCTCAAGGTGGTTCAGCCCACGACGGGTGGCGGTCGCGACGACCTGTCCGATTCCGTGATCGGCAAGGACAAGATCCGCATTGGCATGGAGGCGGCCTACGCCCCGTACAACTGGCAGGTTTCCGAAGCCAGTGAGTACACCATCCCCATCGACAACGTGCAGGGCGCCTATGCCGATGGCTACGACGTGCAGATCGCCAAGATCGTCTGCAAGGCCCTCGGTGGCGAGCCCGTTGCCGTCAAGCAGAGCTTCTCGGGCCTTATCGATTCGCTCAACAACGGCCAGATCGACCTCATCATCGCCGGCATGAGCGCCACGCCCGAGCGCGAGGAGTCGGTCGGCTTCTCCGACCCGTACTTCATTGGCTACTTTGGCCTGTTCGTAAAAGAGGGTTCCCCCTACCAAAACGCCACCAAGCTCAGCGACTTTAGCGGCGCCACGGTGCTCGGCCAAAAGGACACCATGCTCGACACCGTTATCGACGAGATCCCGGGCGTTGTGCACAAGAACCCGGTCGATTCGGTTCCCACGGTGTTCTCGAATCTGCTGCAGGGCACGTGCGACGCTGTGACTTACAACACCGAGAACGAGAAGGGCTATATGGCCCAAAATCCCGGTATCGTCCCCATCCATTTTGCCGAGGGCGAGGGCTTTAAGCAGGAGGTCGCGGCAAACGTCGGCTGCCGCAAGGGCTCGGACAAGCTGCTTAAACTCATCGACAAGACACTCAAGGGCATTAGCCAAGAGGAACGCGACCAAATGTGGGACGCGTGCCTCGATCGTCAGCCGGCATAGGGAGGCAGCATGAAAACCATCAATCGTCTGGCCTCCTTTATCAAGGCCGACCACCGTTATGTGTACCTGGGCACGAGCGTCATCGCGGCACTCGGCCTGGCGTTTAGCCAGCGCAATCCCACACCGCTGAGCTTCTTGGCGCCTACGGGCGTGTTCCAAGACTGCCTCTGGGCAATCCTTTGGGCCTGGCTCGTCGTGTCGGCGGCGGCGCTGGTCACCAAACTCATGCACTGGAACGACTATCGCGAAACGTCGCCGTTTGCTTCCGAGCGCTTCCGTCGCGGCGCGCGCCTGGGCAGCTACGTCGTGGTCGCCATCGCGGCGATCTTTTTCGTGGACCGCTGCGTCATGTCGTTTATCGACCTGGTGCAGGTGAGCATTGTCTCGGATTCCAACCCTAGCGACTTTTTGTCGAGTCTGGTCTACATGACCTACAAGAGCGGCGACTTCTTCATCCGCGGCATCGAGATCACCATCGCGCTCGCGACCTTCGGCACCGTCATCGCATTCTTCCTGGCGCTGCTCTTTGTGTTCCTGCGTATTCAGACCTTCGACCGCGTGGATAACGATCTGGTGCGCTTCTTTAAGAGCATTGGCCGCGGCTTTGCGACCATCTACTCTACCATCGTGCGCGGCACGCCCATGATGGTCCAGGGCCTGCTCATCTATTACGCGGGCTTCACCGTTTTGCGCGGCATGGGCTTCGAGACCGCCCAGGCCAACCAGATTTGGAGTACCTTCACCGCCGGCCTCGTCACCATCTCGCTCAACTCCACCGCCTACATGATGGAGGTCCTGCGCGGCGGCATCGAGTCCATCGATCCCGGCCAGGCCGAGGCGGCGCGTTCGCTGGGTCTGTCGCAGTGGCAGGCCATGCGCAAAGTCGTGTTCCCCCAGGGCATTAAAAACGCGATTCCGGCGCTCACCAACGAGCTCATCATCAACATCAAGGATTCGTCGGTGCTCTCGGTTATCGGCGTGTTCGACCTCATGTACGCCACCACCACCGTCGCCGGTGTGTACTATCGCCAGATGGAAGTCTACTGCGTGGCGCTCGTGGTCTACCTGATCCTGACGCTCGTGGCGAGCCGCCTGCTCGAAGCCTTTGGCAAAAAGCTCGGCGCCGAGGCCCCTGCCACGCTGCCCAGCTCTAACTAGGCTTAAGACGAGGAGAATCATCATGGCAGATACCGCCACTACCGGCGTTGCGGCCGCCGCACAGACCAATGAGCCGCTCATCCGCGTCGAGGGCCTGCGCAAGAGCTTCGGCTCGCTCGAGGTGCTCAAGGGCATCGACCTGTCCGTTAACCACGGCGAGGTCGTTACCATCATCGGTGCCTCGGGCTCGGGAAAGTCGACCTTCCTGCGCTGCCTCAACCTGCTCGAGACCCCGGACGCGGGCCACATCTGGTTCCATGGCCAGGACCTCACGGCCGAGCGTTGCAACATTAACAAGCTGCGTGAGGACATCGGCATGGTGTTCCAGGGCTTTAACCTGTTCAACAACATGGATGTGCTCGACAACTGCACACTTGCGCCCGTTACGCTCAAAAAGATGAGCAAGGCCGAGGCTGAAAAAATTGCGATGGAGCATCTGACGAGCGTGGGGCTCGAAAAGTTCGCGCACGCCGCCGTGGGCCGCCTGTCCGGTGGTCAAAAACAGCGCGTGGCCATCGCTCGTGCCCTATGCATGAATCCGCAGATCATGCTGTTCGACGAGCCGACCTCCGCGCTCGACCCCGAGATCGTGGGAGAGGTGCTCGAGGTCATGCGCAAGCTCGCTGCCGACGGCATGACCATGGTCGTCGTCACGCACGAGATGGCCTTTGCCCGCACGGTGTCCGACCGCGTGGTCTTTATGGACAAGGGCGTGGTGCTCGAGGATGCCGCGCCGGCCGAGCTCTTCGGCAACCCCAAGCACCAGCGCACCCGCGAGTTCCTCTCGCGTTATCTCGAAGACAAATAACCGACCGCAAACGCTTACGTGGCAGGGCCGCTCCGGTGGGGCGGCCCTCGTCATCACAATCGAAAGGATGTCATGGCCGAGGTTTGGCGCTTCTTTGCGCATGAGGACGATTTCGCCGATATAGACGAAGCTGGCGCGTGCGAGCGCCTTGGCCGCGTGCTGTCGTTTCCGACCATCTCGAGTATGGATGCCGAGGCGGTGAACTGGCAGCCGTTCGACGACCTGCGCGCCTATATGCAGCAGGCGTGGCCGCACGTGTTCGCGGCGGGCGAGGTCGAGCTTATCGACCATTCGCTATTGGTGACGCTTGGCGGTTCCAACCCTGCTCTCAAGCCCATTATGCTCATGGGCCACATGGACGTGGTTCCCGTGGTGCCCGGCACCGAGGCTGACTGGACGCATGCCCCCTTTAGTGGCCACGTGGATGACACCTACATTTGGGGTCGCGGCGCTATCGACATGAAGGACCAGGTCGCAGGCATTCTCGAGGCGGTTGAGTATGCGCTGGCGCATGGCTGGGAGCACGAGCGCACCCTGCTGCTCGCCTTTGGCCAGGACGAGGAGACTACGCAGTACGGCGCAGGCGCCATCGGTCGCGTGCTCGAGGAGCGCGGCATTGAGCTTGAGTACCTGATCGACGAGGGCGACTACCGTATTGTTTCGGCTGCCGAGTACGGCGCGGGCGAGGGTTGGCTTATGCATGCCGACCTTGCCGAGAAGGGCTATGCCGATATCGTGCTCAAGACGAAGAGTGAAGGCGGACATTCGTCTAACCCCTACGGCGGCACTTCGCTCGAGGTGCTGAGCCGTGCCATCGCCGCAATCTGCGATATCGAGTGGCCGACGCGTGTGACCGATCTACTTGCCGCACAGCTTGTCGAGCTGGGGCTCTACACGGTGGATGAGATTGCTGCCAACGGGGATGCCATTGTCCGCGACTGCCTCGCCAGCAAAAAGCTCTACCCGCTCGTGACGACCACCTGCGCGCCCACGCAGATCGAGGGCGGCAGCACCGGCGCCAACGTGATGCCGCAGGATATGTGGGCCAACATCAACTTCCGCATGCTCGAGGGCACGAGCGTGGCTGACGTTGTGGCGCGCTGCCGTGAGGCGGTTGCCGGGGCGGGCCTTGCCAGACGTATGGAGGTCGAACTTGGCCCCGGCAGCTCCGAGCCTTCGCCGTCCCCGCGTGTCGGTGGTCCCGGCCTCGAGGCGGTTCGTTCCATCGCCGCCCGCTATTTCCGTGATCCAAAGGGGACGGAGGAAAACGGATCATCAGCGGCGGGCGGGGCTCCTGTCAGCATCGTCCCCTCAACTGTCATCGGCGCGACCGACGCTGCCAACTATCAGCGCATTTGCTCCGAGTGCATTCGTTTTTCGGCGTTTGTGGTCGACGATGACGAGTGCGAGCGCGGTGTCCACGGCACTAACGAGCGCATTGCCCGCCGTGCCTACCTCCAGGGTGTCCGCTTCCTCATCGCCCTGCTCCACACGCTCTAGAATGTGACAAAGCGACAGTCCCTTTGTTGGCCGTTGGGAACGTTCTTAAACGACCAGTCGTTAAGGAACATACCCAACGGCTACGTCCGCTCATTCCGTGCGGGTTATATGCAGGTTTGCCTGCGCACGCTATCATGTATGGGTTAGACCGCAACTATGTACCCCACACGCGAAGGGATGCGCATGTATCTGAAGATCGACATGTTCTAGCTGGGCTTACCCCCGCAGTGGCGCCATGCGCCCCATCAACTCTGCCGATTTTCACCTTCACGCATATAAAGGAGTCCCGCCATGCGCGACAAGCTCGAAAAGATCATCAAGGCCTACGAGGAGCTCGAGAAGAAGCTGTCCGACCCGGCCGTCGCCTCCGACATCAAGGAGTTCACGCGTCTCAACAAGGAGTACGCGCACCAGTCCGACCTCATTGCCGCTTCGCGCGAGTACATCGGCGCGCTCGACGACATCGAGGCTGCCAAGGAAATGCTCCACGATACCACCGACGCCGATGAGAAGGAGATGCTCCAGATGGACATCTCCGAAAACGAGGCCAAGCTCCCCCAGCTCGAGGAAGACATCAAGTACATGCTCATCCCGAGCGACCCCAACGACGACAAGAACACCATCGTCGAGATCCGCTCCGCCGCCGGTGGCGACGAGGCGGCCATCTTCGCCGGCGACCTGTACAAGATGTATCAGCGCTTTTGCGAGTCGCGTGGCTGGAAGACCACTGTGCTCGATTCCAGCCCCAGCGAGGCCGGCGGCTTTAAGTCCATCGAGTTCAAGGTCGAGGGCGACCGCGTCTACTCCGTCATGAAGTTCGAGTCCGGCGTGCACCGCGTCCAGCGCGTTCCCAAGACCGAGTCCCAGGGCCGCATCCAGACCTCAACGGCAACCGTCGCCGTGCTTCCCGAGGCCGAGGAGATCGACGTCCAGATCAACCAGTCCGACCTGCGCATCGACACCTACTGCGCCTCGGGCCCTGGTGGTCAGTGCGTTAACACCACCTACTCCGCCGTGCGCATCACCCACCTGCCCACCAACACCGTGGTGCAGTCGCAGGAGCAGCGCTCCCAGATTCAGAACCGCGAGGTCTGCATGCAGATGCTGCGCGCCCGTCTGTACGAGATGGAGCTTGAGAAGCAGCAGGCAGAGCTTGGTGCCGAGCGCCAGAGCCAGATCGGCCACGGCAACCGTTCCGAGAAGATCCGCACCTACAACCAGCCCCAGGACCGCGTGACCGACCACCGCATCGGTTTCAACTCCACCTACAACGGTGTCCTTCTGGGCGATCAGCTCGGCACCGTGATCGAGGCGCTCGCCGCCGCCGAGCGTGCCGAGAAGCTGGCACAGGCTGTGTAGTGGGTTACGCGGTTTTACCAAACCGCGTAACGGCTCGACGCTGCGCGGGCCGCATTTGGACAATCTGACGTTCAACTTCAAGGGCGCGACCAGAAGGTCTGCGCCCTTTCGTTTCACGTCACCTTGTCTCAAATGCGACCCGCTCGCTGTCCGTCCTCTGCCTGCGGCGTTGCCTTGCTCCGGATGCGGTATGCTCAACCTGCGGCGCCTTAGAGGTAGTCATTGGGGACGTTCTTAAATGACTAGGTTGGGCTTATTGCTTTGAGATGTTATTCAATCGTCTTTGATAGACTTTAAGCTGTCTACCTGCTGAAAGCAATTAACGGTATGCATCTGCAATTGAAAATATTGCTCGAAAAATCGTCCAAGAAGTCGTGGGGCGATTTTTGACGCGTCGCGCGTCAAGCGATGTGGCAAGCGTTTGGTTAGATATTGGTTAGTTTTGGGGCAACCTTGCCAAAAGCTTGACGGATGCAGATATGAACGTCGACGAATGAGCACTTTGGACGGGGTCAAACCAAAAATCTGGGCTGATTCTCGATAATCGCCTTCAATCGTCTCTTGCCAAGCGCTGCCCTCGCGTACAATCTGCTCCGACATTCGCGCGCCGCCTGGCGCTTAAGAGGGGAGGACCCCATGGCAAACGAGATCTGGACCATCAAGCGTTGTCTCGAGTGGACCAAGGAGTACCTGGCCGAGCGCGGCGAGGAACACCCCCGACTTTCTGCCGAGTGGCTGCTCTGCGCTGCCACGGGTCTGGCGCGCATCGACTTATATATGCGTATGGACGAGACGCTCGATGCGGCGCAGCTCGAGACCATGCACGCGGCGGTTGTTCGTCGCGCTAAGGGCGAGCCGCTGCAATACATCACGGGCAGCACGCAGTTTCGCATGATCGACGTCGCGTGCGCCCCTGGCGTGCTCATTCCGCGCCCCGAGACCGAGATGCTCGTCGAGGAAGTCCTCAATTATCTGGATGCCGAGGTGCTGAGCCCCGAGGCTGCCGCCCGTCAGCGCGTTGAGCTGCCCTGGAACGATGAAGTCGAGCAAGCGCGCAAAGCCGAAGTCGCATTGGCCGACGAACGGGCGACCGCCGAGCGCCGTGCCGCCAACCTCACGGCTGCCGACGAGGCGGCGTTGGGTAGCGATGTGTTGGGCAGTCGTGCCTATGCCGAAGAACTGGCCGACCGCGAGGCCGAGGAAGCTGCCGCGCAGGCAGCAGAAGCCGAAGCCGCGGAAGCCGCCGAACTCGAGCTCGACGAATACGGCATCGCCATCGAGGGCGCCGACCAGGAGACGGCTTCAGCTCAGGATGCCGCCTCGCCCGCGCCGGTCGAGCCCCGTATCGCCCGCGTTCTCGAGGTCGGTTGCGGCACAGGCTGCATCTCGCTCTCCCTTGCCTGGGAGCGCCGCGGCCACGTCACCTGCACCGCCACCGATATCGAACCGCGCGCCATCGATCTGGCCACCAAAAACCGCGATGCCCTCGGCCTCACGGCAGATGAGGTTGCCTTTAGCCTCACCAACCTGGTGAGTTCCATTCCCCGCGAAGAGTGGGGCACCTTCGACGTGCTCGTCTCCAACCCGCCTTACATTCCGACCGACGTTATGCGCTCGTTGCCGCACGAGGTCAAGGACTTCGAGCCCGATTTGGCGCTCGAGGGCGGTGCCGACGGCCTCGATATCTTCCGCCGTCTGCTCAATGCAGCGCCTTACATGCTGCGCGCCGGCGGCTTGTTTGCCTGCGAGCTCTACGAGGGCGCCCTCGACGCCGCGGCCGAGCTCTGCCGCCAGGCGGGCCTCTCGGACGTGCGCATCGTCCGCGACCTCACCGATCGTCCCCGCATCGTCCGAGCCATCGTCACCGAGCCCAAACAGCGCCAGTAACATTTATTAACTGGTTAGCAAAAATTATAAAGTAGTTTATAATTAGGACGGCTGAAAGAGGTCGGCCCATGCAACCTCCTACCTTTCGGGAAATCATTGCCCTACTCAAGCACGATGGATTCGTGAAGGTCGCGCAAGTCGGTAGTCATGCTAAGTATGTTTCTGGTGACCGCGTTGTCACCGTGAACGGTTCTGGTGGTGATCGACCAAAGAAGGGCACGTGGGCAAGTATTCGTCGCCAAGCTGGATGGTAGTTGGAGGCAAAATGAGGCAGCGATTTACCTATGACTGCGTTCTCATAAAAGAAGACGACGGTTACTGCGCTAGCTTCCCGCAGATTCCCGGCGCCTTTGCCGATGGCGATACGCGCGAAGAAGCGATTGCCCATGCCACCGAGGCACTGATGGCGTTTTTGGCCGACGACCTCAACAACGGTTTGACTCCGGCAGGGTACGAACGCTCGGCCGAGGTCGTGACCCTTTCAGTCGAAATCGACCACGAGGACGCTCGGGAAGCGGCGTGCCGAACATTTAAAGACGCAGCTCTGGACCTCAAAGTTTCCGCTCCGCGGATTACCGCGCTGGTCAAAGCCGGAAAGCTCGATGTTGAACTCGTCGACGGCCGTCGGATGATAACGATAGACAGCATCGAGCGCTACGCCGCCCAAGAACGCCACGCCGGCAGGCCAAAGAAGTTCGTCGCAGTCCAATAACCCCCTCACTTTCACCGACTACTAGAGCCGCTCACCAAACCAACATGCGCTCTGGGCAAATAGGTTGAACGTTTCGTGCGAGAATGCCCCACAGTAAACAAACTTTCACCAGAGCGTAAGGGGCTGGCATACACATGCAGACGGTCTATCGGGTATTCGAGGGAGCGCGTGAGCCGCATCGGCTCGCCGTCGAGCGTACGGCCGAGGTACTCCGCTGTGGCGGCTTGGCCCTGATCCCGACCGAGACCGTCTATGGTGTCGCCGTGGCAGTCAATGCCTTCTCGGACGCCGTGCCCCAAGATACAAGCGAATTCCCATCGTGGCCGCGCGATCCGCAGGCTGCCGTCAACGGCGCCGCAGTCCCTGCGCTCGGTACCGGCTACCGTCGCATCTTTACCCTCAAGCAACGTGAACTCACCCAAACGGTCGCCTGGCTGGTCGATGATGCCGAGGCCCTCGACCGCTACGGCGTGGATATTCCGGAAGAGGCCCGCGCGCTTGCTCGAAGATGCTGGCCGGGCGCCCTGACTATCGTGGTCAAGGCGGCGCCCTGCGTGCCGACCTTTATGCGCGCCGCCGACGATACGGTGGCCCTTCGCGCGTCGGCCTCGCCCGTGGTGCAGGCGCTCATCCGTACTTGTGGCGGTCCGCTTGCCTGCA
>ENA-OPVH01000544-OPVH01000544.1-human-gut-metagenome-genome-assembly--contig:-NODE-544-length-24396-cov-1.966641_pt1 | contig 24396 bp, 28 predicted proteins | sample MGYA00241494_ERZ501980 | MGnify/ENA primary metagenome ERZ501980 (study PRJEB25962, sample SAMEA1964914) | human gut metagenome | biome: human gut; feature: human-associated habitat; material: faeces... | reverse complement strand
AGGCCGGTTCAGGCCAGGATTAATTGAAGATGCAGGGGAATTCTATAAATATGACTTGTTTTTTGCTCTCGCGGATTTGTTATTTCTTTCTGTTTACGGGCATTATAGCATAGTCAAGATTTGAGTATAAGAAAGAAAGTGGATGAATATAAAGATTTACAAACGAAACGTGACGTGTTATAATGCGTTTATAGAATTCCTCTGTGTGAATGGAGGAAGAATATGGGGCGCAAAAAAAGACTAAGTGAACTCACGCTGAAGGATGATTTTATGTTTGCCGCAGTCATGCTCAATGAGGAGAACTGCTGCAGATTTTTGGAGATGACTTTGGGATTCCCAATCGCAAAGGTGGAGGTCAGCAGGGAAAAGAGCATGGTATATCATCCGGAGTATAAGGGTGTCCGACTGGATGTCTTTGCCAGGGATGAGGAGAATACCCGCTATAACGTGGAGATGCAGGCGGTGAAGAGACCGGCGCTTGGAAGAAGGGCGAGATATTACCGGGGGCAGATTGACATGGAGGCGCTGCGGAGCGGGCTGGATTATACGGAGCTTCCAAATGCGTATGTCATATTTATCTGTGACTTTGATCCCTTTGGACAGAGAAAATATTGCTACACGTTTGAGAACTGTTGCGAGGAATGTCCGGAAGCACGTATGCAGGATGGATCGAAAAGTATTTTTCTCAGTACCTGCGGAGAGAATGAAAGCGAAGTTCCGGGAGAGCTGGTAAAGTTTCTCAGGTTTGTGAAAGCAGATCTGAGGGAAAGCATGGAGGATTTTGAAGATGAATATGTCATGCAGCTTCAGAAATCTATCCGTCAGATCAAGGGAAGTCTGGAAATGGAGGAACGGTTTATGACGTTGGAAGAACTGTTGAAGGATGAGCGTGCGGAGGGAAAGGCAGAAGGAATAGTGGAGAGTATTTTGGATCTGTTGGCAGGCCTGTCGCCGGTTCCAGAAGAGCTTCAGGAACGGATTATGCTTGAAAAAAATCTGGATATCTTGCGAAAATGGGTAAAGCAGGCGGCAAAAGCTGATTCCATCGAACAGTTCCGCCAGAACATGTAATTATTCTATTATTTGAATTATCGGAAAATCAATTCTAAAGGCAGATGTGAATGGCATCTGCCGGTTACATTAACACTGTCGTATGTGTATGGGCTGCCTGAAGGCAGCCGTGCATATCAGGCCGGTTCAGGCCAGGATTAATTTAAGATACAGGGGAATTCTATAGTTGGATATATTTTTTCGAAAAGATGAAAAGCGAATTCACGGGAGAAGCCGGATGTGTTATAATCAGTCTGTAAGTTTTAGTATTATGAGTATACTAGTGCAGAGGCACATCAGATAATAGGAGGGAATCATGAAAATAGCAGTAGCAGGAACAGGGTATGTAGGTCTTTCTATCGCAACTTTGCTGGCACAGCATAATAAAGTAATGGCAGTGGATATTATTCCGGAAAAGGTGGAACTTATCAACAACAGAAAGTCTCCTATTCAGGATAAGGAGATTGAGGAATATCTGGCAGAGAGGGAGCTGGATCTGACGGCTACTCTGGATGCCCGGGCGGCGTATTCCGACGCGGATTTTGTAGTGATCGCAGCGCCTACCAATTATGACAGCAAAAAGAATTTTTTTGATACATCTGCTGTGGAGGCGGTGATCGAACTGGTAATGAAGTATAATCCGGATGCCATTATGGTCATAAAGAGCACGATCCCTGTAGGGTATACGGTTTCCATACGTGAGAAGACAGGCAGCCGGAATATTATCTTCAGTCCGGAGTTTCTGAGAGAATCCAGGGCATTGTATGACAATCTGTATCCAAGCCGTATTATTGTGGGGACGGATCTGGAGGACGAGCGTCTGGTGAAAGCGGCGCATACGTTTGCAGGTCTTTTGCAGGAGGGCGCGATCAAGGAAAATATTGATACGCTGTTTATGGGATTTACGGAGGCAGAGGCGGTGAAGCTGTTTGCAAATACTTATCTTGCACTGCGTGTTTCTTACTTTAACGAGCTTGATACCTATGCGGAGATGAAGGGGCTTGATACACAGCAGATCATCCAGGGTGTTTGCCTTGATCCGCGTATCGGGGATCAGTATAACAATCCGTCTTTTGGATATGGAGGATATTGTCTGCCGAAGGATACAAAGCAGCTTCTGGCGAATTATGCGGACGTGCCTGAAAATCTGATCGAGGCGATCGTGGAGGCGAACCGGACCAGGAAGGATTTTATCGCGGACCGTGTGCTGCAGAAGGCGGGGTATTATAGCTACGGCGACGAGAATGAATATTGCTGCAGCAGGGAGAAGCGTGTAGTGATCGGCGTTTATCGGCTGACGATGAAGGCGAATTCAGATAATTTCCGCCAGAGCTCGATCCAGGGCGTGATGAAGCGTGTCAAGGCGAAGGGGGCGTCGGTTATTATCTATGAGCCCAGCCTGCCAGATGGCAGCACCTTTTTCGGAAGCAGAGTAGTAAACGATCTGGATACGTTTAAGGAGCAGTCGGATGCGATCATTGCGAACCGGTATGACAGTTGTCTGGACGATGTGGAGGGCAAGGTATATACACGGGATCTTTTCCGGCGGGACTAAAAGATGCTGGACGGATGGAGGAGACGAAGGCGTTGCTTTTTGGTGACAAAGCCAACGGAGGGAAGATATGGCAGAAACAGAAGAAAGAGGGGGTCTGAGGGCAGCCTTAAAAATATATTATAGTTCAGAAAAGACGGAAACAGAGAGAAAAGAGCTGGAGGATCTCTTATGGGATACGCTGATGCTGTTTGAAAAACAGACCTTCCGGACGGCGAAGGGGTTGGATTTCCATTATGAGATCCGGGGCTATGAGATGTTTGTGGATCGCAAGGAGAAGTCCATCACACGGGCCACGGTGAATATGGCATTTCATAAGGCGTTGGAGATCCAGAGCACCCAGGGGAAGGTGAGCGGTCCCAAGAAGCTGGGAACTTTTGGAGCGAGCTATCTGTATCCGGTGTTTATCCGGATCGGGGTGATAGAGTAGCTGTTGAAGAACATAGAGAGGAATAGACATGGATCTCAATATCTTATATGAGGACGGACACCTTCTGGTGTGCCGAAAGCCCGCAGGGATCCCGGTGCAGAGCGCGAGAGTCGGGGAAAAGGATATGGTGAGTCTTCTGAAAAACTACCGGAACGAGAAGGAGCACAATACCTATATCGGTCTGGTGCATCGTCTGGATCAGCCGGTAGAGGGCGTGATGGTGTTTGCAAAGACGAAGGAGGCGGCGGCAGAACTGAGCCGTCAGGTGACAGACGGACGGATGAAGAAACAGTATCTCGCCGTAATCTGCGGAAAACCTATCCGGAAGGAGGGCCATCTTGTGGATTATCTTTTGAAGGATGGGAGGACAAATACCTCGTCGATCGTAAAAGAGGGGACAAAGGGAGCAAAAAGAGCGGAACTTACCTATGTCATCCGGGAAGAAGCACAAGGGTATGCATTGGTGGAAATTCAGCTTCTGACAGGCCGCCATCATCAGATCCGGGTGCAGATGGCAGGGGCAGGGATGCCTCTTGCCGGGGACAGGAAATATCACACAGGGCCGGGGGCCGAGGCCGCAAAATATGTGGCGCTGGCGGCGCACAGGCTCACCTTTACCCATCCTGCGAAGAAGAAGCCTATGAGCTTTGAAGTGAAGCCGGAAGGGGAGCTGTTTCACGTTTTCATGGATCAACTGTGAAATCGGAATTTAAATCATTGCATTTGAATGTTGATTGAAAAGTAGTATCTTGTTTTTTATCAGATGAAAGTGTTAATTTAAGAATCCTTCGTCATATTCCGGATTTCCGGTGGCTACCCCCTGGTCATGCATCCCTTCCAGCAGCCAGACCGGGTCCGTGGTGCCGTTTACGTTCATCTGATTAAATACATGGTTTCCGTCTTTGTCAAACATCAGCTCCGCCCATCCGGGATCTGCGGGCGTTCCGCCGATCAGGATCACATGGCGCATCTGCTGATCATCGGTGTATTCATACTTGTAATAATTTTTTTCGCTGCATGCTTCTGTCACATCTTCTTTTTTCTCATCTAACACAAAATAGAGCCTTCCATTTTCAACAGACACATAATCCCTGTTTTTCTCTTCTTCTCTCTGAATGGAAAAGGATAAAGAATTTTCATTCTGGATCATTTCAACTTCAGACCCGTTTCCGGTGGTAAAATGAAGGATTTCGGATATCCAGGTGCTTCCCGTTGCCGCATATGCGATCCCATTCGTACATACAAACAAGAATACAAAACATGCGGCGGCGATACGGATGTTCTTCAGCTTTTTGATTCTTTGTTTTTCTTTTTTCATCATCAGTCCCTCAAGGGTTATGTCGTCAGAAGACTTTAAAACAGAAAATGCCTGTTTATATTTTTCACGATTTGTCATTGTCCCATTCCTCCTTTAAAATTTCTTTTAATAGCTTTCGGCCTCTCGACAGGCGGACCTTTACGTTTGCTTCGGTCAGCCTTAAAATCCCTGCAATCTCCCGGACAGAGTAATCCTCATAATAATGCAGATGGATCACCATGCGGTATTTCTCCGGAAGAAGCAGCACCTGCTCAAACAGGTTTGCCGCTTCCGGAGTCTCAAAGGCCAGGGTTTCCATGTATTCATCCAGCGGAAGATTTTTCCGCCGCCAAAGGGAGCGGCAGGAATCCTTCGCCTTGTTGATCACGACCCGGATCAGCCATGCGCGGATGTGAGGCTCGCTGTCAAATTGTTTTGTTGATAAGTGATATTGCAGGAACGTATCCTGGACAGCGTCATCTGCATCCGCAGGGTTTTTGCAAATGCTGAAAGCGGCTGCAAATAACTGATCTTGATACTGTTCGATTAATAGCTCTGTTGATAATCTCATAAGTGTGTCCTCGTATAAAGTTGAGTGGAAGGGCCCTTCATCAGTAATACGGTTCCGGCGGAGAAAAGGTTACAGTTATTTCTATTATAAAATAAAAATTTCCGGACATACTAAAAATATATTTGGGCCTGCGCTTTTGCCAGGGTGAATGTGTACATGGTGCAGGGTTCTGGCCAAACGATAACAGAATATTTACAGGGGAACGGGGAAGGAAGTATGTCGGAAAAAACAAGGAAGATTTTGGGAATCATGGGAATTACTCTGGCAGTGTATCTGGGGATGCGCTATCTTTTGCCGGCAGTAGCTCCTTTTTTTGTGGCGTTTCTTCTGGCACGCTGGATCTATCCGCTGGCGGACAGGCTGGAGAAGAAGCTTCCGGTAAATAAGGGGATGATCACGCTTGTGATCCTGTTGGCGGGGACGGCGGCGGTGGCGTTTTCCGGGTGGTTTCTGGGAGCGAAGCTCTGTGATCAGATACGGAGCGTAGTGTCGCATCTGGAATATTACAAAAGCCAGGTTAATGAGATGGCGCTGGGATGCTGCCGGGCAGCGGAGCGTACCTTCGGTCTGGACGGAGATCAGGTCATGATATTTCTGGAGAAGAATATGAACCAGGCCCAGCGTCATCTTGAGGAGTATGCCATGCCGGGGGTCGTGCAGCATTCCGCCCGGTATGTCGTAGGATTTCTAAAGATACTGGGAGGATTTTTCCTTATTTTTATTGCCATTCTTCTAATTATGAAGGATTACGATGCCATCCGGGAACGGCTGCGGGAGTGCAGGGGATACCAGAGGACGGTGAATATTTTTGAGCGGCTCTGGAGTCTGGGAGGCGCTTACCTGAAGGCGCAGCTTATGATCATGCTGATTGTGATCGTCATCTGCGTGCTGGGGCTGTGGATGACGGGAAATCCATACGCTCTGCTGCTCGGGATTCTCATTGGCGTGCTGGATGTGCTGCCCTTTATCGGCACGGGGACGATTTTTGTTCCCTGGGCGCTGCTTTGCCTGCTGGGTGGGGATTTTTTCCATGCGGCGGCATATTTTACCCTGTTTATCTTAGCCAGCGGGACGAGGGAGTATCTGGAACCCAGGCTTCTGGGAGACAAAATGGGGGTCTATCCCATTGTCATCGCTCTGGTGGTTTATGCGGGCATTTACATCTTTGGCGTGTCAGGGGTACTGCTCGGTCCCATGAGCCTTCTGATCATCCTGGAATGTATGCGGGAGTTTTGGGCAGAACCGTAAAAATGCACAAAAAAGTAAGACCAAAACAGGTAGACAATTTTTCTAAAATGAGTTAAGATATTGCTAAAGTTCGTGTGAAAGGAGCAGCATATGAAACTGGACAAAAATGTCATGAAAAACCTGGCGTTGATTACACAGGTCGGCATCAGTATGCTGGCTCCTGTTGTTTTATGTGTCTTTGTTGGACAATGGCTGGATGGAAAGTTTGGGTGGAATACGGTGCCGGTGCTGCTGATTCTGGGGATTCTCGCAGGCGGAAGAAATACCTGGATGCTGTTGCAGAATATAGTGGGGCATAAAGGAGGGAAAAAGCATGATTAGAGATTCCATCAGACGCATGGGAACGACCATAAAGGAGCTGATTCTGGGGATTTTGCTTTTCGGGGCGGTCATCTGGCTGATTCTGATCTGGTTCGTTTCCGATAAAGGGGGCTTTACGCTGGGACTTTTCCTCGGTACGGCGTTATCCGCGGGCCTGGCGCTTCACATGAACTACAGCATCGGACAGTCGCTGGAGCTGGCCGAGAAGGATGCCCAGAGTTATATGCAGAGGATGGCCGTGCTCCGCATGGGAATGGTACTGATTCTCTTCGGTGCTGCGTATCTGTTGAGGATCGGAAATCCGATCGGCATATTCGCAGGACTGTTCGCTTTAAAATTCGGGGCATATTTTCAGCCGCTTTTACACAGGCTGATACACAAAAAAGAAATAGAGGGAAGGTGAAAATGTGTTTTTAGCTGCAAGCGGTGATGTGGATTTCATGATACACGGGCTGTTTAAGTATAAACTGTTCGGTCAGGAGCTCTGGATCACCACCACGCATGTCAGCATCCTGATCGTTATGTTGATCCTTCTGGTCTTTTCGATTGCTGCGAATTATAAAATTCGCCATGCAGATGAGATCCCGGGAGGCTTTCAGAATATCGTGGAGCTGATTGTGGAATTTCTGGACAAGATGGTCTATGGAAGCATGGGGAAGAATGGAAAGAAGTTTTTGAACTATATCGGTTCCCTTTTCCTGTTCATTCTTATCAGCAATATTTCCGGTCTGTTCGGGTTAAGGGCTCCGACGGCGGATTATGGCGTAACCCTGCCCCTCGGTCTTATGACCTTTGCCATTATCCAGTATAACAATATCAAATATAATAAGGTTGGCGCATTTACCGGGCTGTTTAAGCCGCTGCCGTTCCTGTTTCCAATCAACCTGATCGGTGAGATCGCCGTTCCGTTTTCCCTCTCTTTGAGGCTTTTCGGAAACGTGCTTTCGGGAACCGTTATGATGTCGCTGATCTATTCGCTGTTATCCCGCTTTGCCATTGGCTGGCCGGGTATTCTGCATATTTATTTTGATGTATTTTCCGGCGCCATCCAGACGTATGTGTTCTGTATGCTGACGATGGTTTATACCACGGATAAAATACCGGAGTAGGAAGAAATAAGAAAAACTATTCGGAATACTGAATAGTTACTATATTAAAAAATTCAGGAGGAATCAGATTATGAGTAACATCACAAATGAAGGATTAGTTTTAGCATGTTCCGCAATCGGCGCAGGCCTGGCTATGATCGCAGGTATCGGTCCTGGTATTGGACAGGGTATCGCAGCCGGATATGGTGCAAGTGCCGTAGGTAGAAATCCGGGAGCAAAGTCAGATATCATGTCAACCATGCTTCTGGGACAGGCCGTAGCCGAGACCACAGGTCTTTACGGACTGGCGATCGCGTTCATCCTCTTATTTGCAAATCCGCTGATTGGTAAGCTTTAAGAGACAAAAAACGGACGATGTAAAGATAGAGAGGAGGCGGACTCTTGGAACGATTGTTCAACCTGGACCCTCAGTTGATCCATGACACGGTATTGCTGATGATCTCCATGCTGGTCATGTTTACATTTCTATCCTATCTCCTGTTTAATCCCATCAGGGAGTTTCTGAAAAAGAGGCAGGATAAGATCAAGGAAGATATTGACACGGCGAAGCAGGATAAGGAAGATGCGGCGGCGCTGAAGGCGGATTATGGGAAATCGAGAAAGGGGCGGAAGCCATTTTGAGTGAGGCCAGACAGAAGGCTTTGCAAAATGAAGCAAAGATCATCGATGAGGCGAAAGAAGAGGCATCCAGAATCATAGCGAGGGCGAACCGGCAGGCAGAGCTGGAGCGGAAGGCTGCGGCAGACGATATGAAGAAAGAGATGATACAGGTCGCTGCGCTGATGGCACAGAAAATCGTAGCACAGACTGTGGATACGAAGATTCAGGACAGCCTGGTGGAAGACACCCTGAAAGAGATAGGTGATAAGACATGGCTAAGTTAGCGTCAAAGGTATATGGGGAGGCGCTTTTTCAGGTAGCTGTGGAGGAGAACCGCATAGATGAGATGATGGAGGAGATCCGGACGGTCAGGGAGGCGCTGGAGGAAAACCGGGAGCTGTCCGTGCTGATGGAGCATCCGAAGATCATCAAGGAGGAGAAGGTACATCTGATGGAGAGCTGCTTTAGGGGGCAGGTGTCCGATGATGTGACAGGATTTCTCACTGTGGTCGTGTCAAAGGGGCGCTTTCGGGAGCTTCCTGCGATTTTCGACTATTTGACGATGCGGATGAAGGAATATAAAAAGATCGGCGTCGTGACGGTGAAATCAGCCGTAGAGCTTCGCAGAGAACAGAAAGAGCGAATCCGGGAAAAACTTATGGCAACGACAGATTATAAGTCGCTGGAGATCACCTGGCAGGTGGAGGAAAGCCTGATCGGAGGGCTGGTCATCCGCATTGGAGACCGGGTGGTTGACAGCAGTTTGAAATATAAGCTGGAGCAGCTTACTGGCCGGCTTTTAAAAATTTCGTTAGATGAAGAGAAAGAAGGTGAAAGGGCCTCATGAATTTGAAACCAGAGGAAATAAGCTCTGTGATTAAAGAGCAGATCAAAAGATACTCCTCGAAAGTTTCCGTGGCAGATGTGGGAACCGTCATCCAGGTGGCGGACGGTATCGCCAGAATCCATGGGCTGGAGAACGCCATGCAGGGAGAGCTTCTGGAATTTCCGGGAGAGGTACACGGCATGGTGCTGAATCTGGAGGAGGATAATGTGGGCGCCGTACTTCTGGGTGATACTTCCCGTATCAGTGAGGGAGATACGGTAAAGACCACAGGAACCGTGGTGGAGGTGCCGGTAGGAGATGCGATGCTTGGCAGGGTCGTCAATGCACTCGGTATGCCGATTGACGGCAAAGGCCCCATCCACACAGAGAAATACAGGAAGATCGAGAGGGTAGCTCCCGGTGTTATCACAAGAAAATCCGTGGATACCCCGCTTCAGACGGGTATCAAGGCGATTGACTCCATGGTGCCGATCTGAAGAGGACAGCGTGAGCTGATCATCGGTGACAGGCAGACCGGAAAAACGGCGATCGCCATCGATACGATCATCAATCAGAAGGGACAGGGCGTCTACTGTATCTATGTGGCCATCGGCCAGAAGGCATCTACGGTGGCAGGTATTGTAAAGACCCTGACAGAATATGGAGCGATGGATTACACCACCGTGGTGGCATCCACAGCCAGCGAGCTGGCTCCGCTGCAGTATATTGCGCCTTATGCGGGCTGCGCGATCGGTGAGGAATGGATGGAACAGGGAAAGGACGTGCTGGTGATCTATGACGATCTGTCCAAGCATGCCGCAGCTTACCGTACCCTGTCACTGCTGCTTCGCCGTCCGCCAGGACGTGAGGCTTATCCGGGAGATGTTTTCTACCTGCACTCCAGACTGCTGGAGCGTGCGGCGAGGCTTTCCGATGAACTGGGCGGTGGTTCTCTGACGGCATTGCCGATCATTGAAACGCAGGCGGGTGATGTTTCCGCATACATTCCGACGAACGTGATCTCCATCACAGACGGTCAGATCTATCTGGAGACAGAGATGTTTAACTCCGGATTCCGCCCGGCGGTAAATGCGGGACTTTCCGTATCGCGAGTGGGTGGTGCGGCGCAGATCAAGGCGATGAAGAAGATCGCAGCGCCGATCCGTGTGGAGCTGGCGCAGTACCGGGAGCTGGCGGCATTCTCCCAGTTTGGATCTGAGCTGGATGCAGACACGAAGGAGAAGCTGGCACAGGGCGAAAGGCTCAAAGAAGTCTTAAAGCAGCCCCAGTATCAGCCGATGCCGGTAGAATTCCAGGTCATTATCCTGTATGCGGCTACAAATAAGTATCTGCTTGATATTCCGACGGCGCAGATCCAGAGTTTTGAGAAGAAGCTTTTCGAGCATATTCAGACGAAGTATCCGGAAGTGCCTGAAAATATCCGTACAGAAAAGGTGATTTCCGAAGAGACGGAAAGCGCTCTTGTAAAGGCGATCGAAGAATGCAAAGCGGCATTTGGAAAGTAGAAGAGGGGTGAGCGGAAATGGCTTCTATGAGAGACATTCAGAGGCGGAAAAACAGTATCACCAGCACAAGCCAGATCACAAAGGCCATGAAGCTGGTTTCCACTGTAAAGCTTCAGAAGACAAAAGAGAGAGCGGAGAATTCCCGACCCTATTTTCAATATATGTATGATACGGTGACTTCTATGCTGGCGCGTTCCGGCAATATCGACCATCCGTATCTGAAGCCTGGACAGTCCGGTAAGAAAGCGGTGATCGTTATCACCTCGAACAGAGGTCTGGCAGGCGGTTACAATTCCAACGTGACAAAGCTGATTATCGGCAGTGATCTGAAAAAAGAGGATGTCCTGCTCTATACGATTGGGCGTAAAGGAAGAGATGCGCTGGAAAAGCAGGGCTATCAGGTTTGTCAGGATCACAGTGATGTGATCAATTCTCCGCTGTTTTCTGATGCGAAGGAGATCGGAGGGCAGGTTCTGGAGGATTTTACGGAAGACCGGGTGGGGGAGATTTATCTCGCCTACACTTCCTTTAAAAATACCGTGGTACATGAACCGAAGCTGATCAAGCTGCTCCCCGTGGAGTTTTCCGAGCAGGAGCTGACGAAGGAGGAAGCGAGGACGCCGATGAACTATGAGCCGTCCGAGGAGGAGGCGCTGGATATTATTATACCGAAATATCTGACCAGTCTCCTGTACGGCGCGCTGGTAGAGGCGGCGGCCAGTGAAAACGGCGCCAGGATGCAGGCTATGGACTCGGCTACCAGCAATGCACAGGAGATGATCGACAAGCTGTCCTTACAGTATAACAGGGCACGGCAGGGTTCGATCACCCAGGAGCTGACAGAGATCATCGCCGGAGCAGAGGCAATCAGTTAGGCGACTATAAAGGAGTAAAAATATGGCAGAACAAAATATAGGAAAGATCACCCAGGTCATTGGTGCGGTACTGGATATTAAGTTCACCAGCGGCAGGCTGCCAGCGATTTATGAGGCGATCCACATCCGGCAGAAGGATGGGGAAAGGCTGGTCGTGGAAGTGGCACAGCACCTGGGGGATGATACGGTGCGCTGCATCGCCATGGGCTCCACCGACGGACTGGTGCGGGGCATGGAGGCAGAAGCGACCGGAGCGCCCATCAGCGTGCCGGTGGGAGAAAAGACTCTGGGACGTATTTTCAATGTGACCGGCGATCCGATCGACAACAAAGAGGCGCCGAAGAATGTAGAGTATTTCCCAATCCACAGGAGTGCGCCTTCTTTTGAGGAGCAGTCCACCTCCACAGAGATTCTGGAGACGGGAATCAAGGTCGTTGACCTGCTCTGTCCTTACCAGAAGGGCGGTAAGATCGGACTGTTCGGCGGTGCGGGAGTAGGAAAGACAGTTCTGATTCAGGAGCTGATTCGAAACATCGCCACAGAGCATGGCGGCTATTCCGTGTTTACCGGAGTAGGTGAGCGTACCCGTGAGGGAAATGACCTGTACTATGAGATGACAGACTCAGGCGTTATCAATAAGACCACCATGGTATTCGGGCAGATGAACGAGCCGCCCGGAGCCAGAATGCGGGTGGGCCTGACAGGACTTACTATGGCGGAATATTTCCGTGACCAGGGCGGTAAGGATGTACTGCTCTTTATTGACAATATTTTCCGATTCACCCAGGCAGGTTCCGAGGTGTCCGCGCTCCTGGGACGTATGCCGTCAGCCGTTGGTTATCAGCCCACGCTGCAGACGGAGATGGGCGCCCTGCAGGAGCGTATCACTTCCACGAAGAACGGTTCTATTACTTCCGTTCAGGCGGTCTATGTGCCTGCGGATGACCTGACAGACCCGGCGCCGGCCACGACGTTCACGCACCTGGACGCGAAGACTGTTCTGTCCCGTTCCATCGCCGAGCTGGGCATCTACCCGGCCGTGGATCCGCTGGAGTCCACCTCCCGTATCCTTGACCCGCGTATCGTAGGCGAGGAGCACTATGCGGTGGCCCGCGGCGTGCAGGAGATCCTGCAGAAATACAAGGAATTGCAGGATATTATTGCGATCCTGGGTATGGATGAGCTTTCCGAGGAGGAAAAACAGGTAGTAAGCCGTGCAAGAAAAATCCAGAGATTCCTTTCCCAGCCCTTCTTCGTGGCAGGGCAGTTCACGGGACTGGAGGGGCGGTACGTGCCTCTTTCTGAGACGATCCGTGGATTTAAGGAAATCCTTGAGGGCAAGCACGATGACATTCCAGAGAGTTACTTCCTGAATGCGGGTAGCATCGATGATGTGACGGCACGCATGAAATAGGAGGTGTGCGATGGCAGCAGACAAATATTTTGAACTGGAGATCATCTGTCCTGACCGGATGTTTTTCCAGGGAAAGGCTACCATGATCGAGCTGAATACCACGGAGGGGTTTGTGGGAATCTATAAACGTCACATTCCCATGACCATGATCCTGGAGCCCGGACTTGTTTACATTAAGGATGAGGAGGGACAGCGGGTAGCGGCTCTTCACGAGGGATTTATTGAGATCCTGCCGGAGAAGATCAGCATCATGGCGGAAGCCGCCGAGTGGCCGGAGGAGATCGACCTGAACCGTGCCGAGGAAGCGAAGGTCCGCGCCGAGAGGCGCATGCATATGCAGGACCCGAACATCAACCTGGCGCGTGCGGAGATGGCGCTGCACCGGGCGCTGACACGTATTGAGGCATCACATAAAAGAGGACAGTAAGAACGAGGAGTTCCCTGAACGCCTGTATGGGCGGGCAGGGAACTTTCTTTATTCGGCAGTCCTGTTTCTAAGATGCGGAGTATCAACACCTGAAAAGCTGAAAGTTAAAATTGTGACGCCGGGCGGAGACGTCAGTTATTTTGTCTGTGTATTGCGATTACAGAGTTATACATTGGAGGAGATATTTTCGAAGAATCTGTTGTTTTTGATTCCTTTTTATATATTTTCACACGAGAAGAAATTTAAGGTGTATAATGAGGATGGAGAACAGCTTGCGGAACTTCAGGCAGAATACAGATATATAAAAAATCAGCTTGAAGTTCTCGTAATGCGGAAAATAATCAGTGAATATACAAAATGTACGCTGGTGGATATGCTAAATAAGGTTTTGGAGCATATTGCGGTTAAATATGAAAATGTGCGTGAAGGAGTGAAGGCTGTTATGGTGGGAAGAGTTCTTGAGTATGAGGCGAAGACGATTAAGAGAGAAGGGATCAGAGAAGGCAAGTTGGAGACGCTGCTCAGTTTGGTGTTCGATAACCTTCTCTCCGTGAAAGATGCATCCTTGCGTGCAAATCTCACAGAGGATGAATTTCGGCGAAAACTGGAGGAGTTTTCGAAACAGGATTAGAGAGCCTGACAGCTTGCAGGAGATGCAGCCGCCAAATGCCTGCGAGCAGTCCTCCGGCTTGCTGCCTGTGGGAATAAAATCCCTCAAACCGGTAATAATCCATATAAGATTAGGAACGGTTGGAGGGATTTTATTATGCTGAGAAAAAGATGGCTGGTCGCTCTGTTTCTTCTGTGGTCGCTGGCGGTAAGCCAGTTGGTGCGGGGACACGAGGAGGAGCAGGAGAGAGTTGCGGAGGTGTTTGCCCAGGTGGGAGAACAGGAGCAAACGGGCGTGGTGGAGTATTACGGCACCTATGACGGGGAATATCTGGAGGACTCCGCGCGTGGGGAATTTTTGAAAAAAATTGCGAAGGAGCTTGGCATCACAGATCATATAGAGATATCCAGCACCAGCGAGGGAGGACGGGAGGAGACGAGGCTAACCAAGGAGGGAAGCAATGCGGACACGGTGCTGCGGCTGCTCACTTCCACAGCGGAGGGTGAAAGAAAGCAGTATATGATCATAAATATCACCATGAAGGGCGACATGGAGAACGCCTATGCCTACCGGGAGAAGCTGAACGAGCTGTTAGAGCCCTACAGCGGCAGCAGCAAAAGCTCCGCAAATATCATCGGGACTTATGACGGGAAGCTGTCTCTGGAGGAGAGAAATGAGATTGCGGACAGGCTGCTTGACGAGATGGATGCCAGGGTTGTTTCAGAAAGCCGGGAGATGCAGCTTTACACGATCTACGGCTATACGCCCTGGATCGAGGATTATGAGATGCAGGAGGAAGAGCCTTTTAATGTGAATATTGCTATGTACTATAGCCAGGTGGATGACAAAACCTATGTGTATGCGGCAGTTCCGGCGGTGGGGCTGGATTATTGATTTACTCTTCTTTTTTGAAAAAATTGGTGTGATTTTGTCAAAATTTAACCTCGAGCTGCGCAGCAGATATGAGGTTTTGGTAACAGGTCAGCTTGTCTGAACGGTTACAGGTTATGAGCAAGTAGCGAAGCGGATTGCGAATATCTGCTTGACATACAAAAGATACAAAAACCCCAGGCAGATTCTGCAACTGGGGTTTTTATGTGTGGTGGCTGTGAATCATTCGGGATATATTTGAGAAGCCGTAACTGTTCCGTACCTTCACAGTCACGAGAAGCCTACTTCTGCATATTCGCAAATTTCGTATAATTCGGCAGCCATACCAGCTCCACGGTTCCGATGGGGCCGTTCCTCTGCTTCGCAATGATGATCTCCGCGATATTCTTCTTTTCGCTGTCCTTGTTGTAATAGTCGTCCCGGTAAATGAACATGACCACGTCCGCATCCTGCTCGATGGCTCCTGACTCACGCAGGTCGGAGAGCATGGGCCTGTGGTCGGGGCGCTGTTCTACCGCACGGCTGAGCTGGGAGAGGGCGATGACCGGGACATTCAGTTCACGGGCCACCTCTTTTAATGAGCGGGAGATATCGGAGATCTCCTGCTGGCGGGAGTCTGTCTTTTTGTTTCCTGTCATTAATTGCAGGTAGTCGATGATGATGACACCCAGATTATGCTCCAGCTTATATTTCCGGCACTTGGAGCGCAGCTCCGTGACGGAGATGCCCGGCGTATCGTCGATGATGAGGTTTGATTTGCCGATGATTCCGGCGCCCTCGATCAGCTTCGCCCAGTCTTCATCGCTCAGGTTTCCGGTCCGGATGGATTGGGAGTCTACTTTTGATTCCAGAGAGAACAGTCGGTTGACGAGCTGTTCCTTTGACATTTCCAGACTGAAGATCGCCACGGTCACATCGTTTTTAAATGCCATGTGCTGTGCGATATTCAGCACGAAAGCCGTCTTTCCCATAGAAGGACGGGCGGCGATCAGCACCAGATCGGAAGGCTGCATCCCGGAGGTTTTGTAGTCCAGATCCACAAAGCCTGTGGGGATTCCCGTGACATTCCCTTTGTTCTTTGAGGCAAGCTCAATCTTATCCAGGGCGTTTAAGACCACATCCTTGATGGGAACGAAATCGCCGGAGGTACGCTTCTGGAGAAGATTGAATACCTTCTTTTCCGTGTCCTCCATGATATCATCCACCCGCTCCTTTGCCAGATAGCAGGTGTTGGCGATTTCCTCCGTGACCTTGATCATCTTCCGCAGCATGGACTTTTCCTGGACGATCTGTGCGTAATACCGGATATTTGCCGAGGTGGGGACCGCATTCAGCAGATCCCTGGCAAATTCCAGGCTGCTGATCTCCGGGGGAACGTCCTTTTCCCGAAGTCTGTCCTGAAGGGTGATCAGGTCTGCCGGCTTTCCTTCGTTGTACAGTTCCAGCATGGCTTCGAACAGTATGCCGTACTGGTGCTGATAGAAATCCTCGCTGTCAATGATTTCTGAAGCGGCCATAATTGCCTCACGGTCCATCAGCATGGCGCCGAGGACAGACTGCTCAGCCTCTACGCTGTGGGGCAGTACCCGCTTGATCAATGCTTCTTCCATGAGTTCCTCCGTTCCTGCCAGAGTTAAGCCTCTTTGACAACAACCTTCAGCTCTGCCGTTACCTTCGGGTGCAGTTTGATGCCTACAGATGTAGTGCCCAGTGCTTTGATCGGTGTGGAGATCTGGATCTTCTTCTTATCCAGATCATAGCCGAGCTGAGCCTTTGCAGCTTCTGCGATTTCCTTTGAGGAGATGGAGCCAAAGGTTTTTCCGCCTTCTCCCACCTTGATGGAAACCTGGATTTCCTTTGTGGCAATCTCCGCTGCAAAAGCCTTTGCGTTCGCCAGCGCTTCCTTCGCCTTCTTTTCTTCATGAGCTTTCTGAAGCTTCAGGTCGTTAATGTTTTTGGCAGTAGCTTCCAGCGCCAGCTTCTTTGGAAACAGTGCGTTTCTTGCGTAGCCGTCGCTTACGTTTACCATTTCACCCTTTTTACCGAGGGACTTTACATCTTCTATCAAAATTACCTTCATAATATCCTCCATTCTGTCAGAAATTTGCCTGTCTGTTTAGATGGCTCCTTCTTCTGACATTTTTATTATCGTATCTTTTAATTTCTGCCGTGCCTCTTCGAGAGTCACGCCGTCAAGCTGTGCGCCGGCGATATTCAGGTGTCCGCCTCCGCCCATGCGTTCCATGATAATCTGCACGTTTACCTCATCAATAGCCCTGGCGCTGATATAGATCCTGCCTTTAAATTCCGTCATGACGAAGGAGGCTTTGATACCGATAATGTTCAGCAGCTCATTGGCAGCCTGGGCTCCGACTACGGTGGGGCTTTCCAGCTCTTTGTTTGCCGGGCAGATGCTGATGGCATAGGAATCCATAAATACCTCAGCATGGCGGACGGCCTCAGCTCTTGCCTTGTAGGAGGCCATGTCATTGCGGAACATTTTCCGCACACGGGTCACATCTGCACCGCAGCGCCGCAGGAATGCGGCTGCCTCAAAGGTACGCACGCCTGTTTTTGCTACAAAATTGTTGGTATCGATGATGATTCCGGCATAAATACAGTCAGCTTCCCGGCTTTTCAGCTTCACATTGTCTGAGAAATACTGCAGGATTTCTGCAATCATTTCACAGGCGGAGGAAGCATAGGGCTCAATATAGGAGAGTACAGCGTTTTTAATGACTTCGCTGCCCTGCCTGTGGTGGTCGAGCACCACGATGGTTTTTGTTTTGTGGAGAAGGGACTCACATTCCGTCATGCTGGGGCGGTTTGTGTCCACCACTACCACGACGGTGTCATTCCCCACGATGGATTCCGCTTCTGCATGGGTGATAAACATATCCTTTTCATAGTCCGGATTGTCTAAAAACAGATTCATCCAGGGCCGGATAGAACTGTTGATATCGCCAAGCACGATATGCGCATTTTTCCCCAACATCTTCGCAGCGCAGTAAACGCCGATGGACGCGCCGAAGGAATCGATGTCGGTGATCTGGTGTCCCATGACGACCACTTTCTCCTTGCCGCCAATAAATTCACGCAGGGCATGAGCTTTCACCCGGGCCTTTACGCGGGTGCTCTTTTCCATCTGCTGGGACTTGCCGCCGTAGTAGGAGATCTTCTCATTGTCCTTCACGACCGCCTGGTCGCCGCCCCGTCCTAAAGCCATCTCGATGGCGATCCGGGAGAATTCACAGTTCTGCAGGTAGCCGTTTCCATTGACGCCGATGCCGATACTCAAGGTCACGCTCATGTCATTGCCGATGTTGACGGTCTTCACTTCTTCTAAAAGGGAAAAACGGCAGGCTTCCAGCTCCAGCAGGCTCTGATATTTCATGGTGATAAAATATTTATCCTTTTCCAGTTTTTTCACGACGCCATCCAGATTTGAAATGTATTTTGTAATCTTTCGGTCGATCAGTGCCACCAGAAGAGAGCGCCGCACCTCCTCTACGCTTTCCAGAGCTTCGTCATAATTGTCCAGATAGATCAGCCCGGCGACCATTTTCTGCGCCTGGTTTTCCCGGAGACTTTCATTCAGCTCTGTATTGTCAAAGAGATATACAGCAATCAGATAGCTGCTCTCCGCAGGAATCTCTATGATATCTACGGATTTATCCAGGATCTCCACCGAGATCTTGTGGAGCTGTACATGGTAGTCCCGCTCATTAAAAGTAAGGTCGATGGAATTCTGGTTTCTCTTAGAAGGAAGCACAGGAGAATCGATCTCAGGGAAAATGTACTGGATATTTTTCCGGTATTTTTTATCTTTGCCGGTAATGCGTCCGAATTCATTATTCATCCAGATCAGTCTTCCATCCGGATCCAGCAGCGCATAGGGAATCTCAAATTCCTCCAGCAGCTTTTTCTGCACCTGCCCGTACTGGGTGGCAAAGTAGATCATTTCATTCATGATGCCGGGTTTATAATGAAGCGAGAGAAACAGGGCAATGATACAGTAAGCCACACCGAACATGGATACGATCAATCCCGCTTTTATATTTACAAAGTAGACCAGAAGGTTCATAACCATCAGGAAGAGAACCATGAACAGCGGCCATTGCATATATGATTTCAGCTTGCCGCTAAATTTTATTTTACGCTTTTTTTTCATGCGGAGCCTCCTATACAGCGCTTATTCCCGCGAGCAACGAGCCGGGTATCCATCCGCAGGACGCCTTCGGTGTGCTTGCATGGATATTTGGCGACTGCCGCGATGCGGAGATACATGAGTCAACAGTTATGTCTATCATAGCATTTTTTCATGAGGTTGGGAAGTAGTTTTTGCGCAGATATCGAAAAGGCGGTGCGGCCAAAAAGTTAAAAAAATAAGTTAAATAACAGTATATTTATTGATAAATTACGCTATGTCAGATATAATAAAATAAAAGTTAAATAGTATGGTTTAAAGATAGAAAGAAGGGGCGAAAAAGAATGAAAAGAAAAATCATCATGTCATTGTTCGTGCTTGCAGTGCTTGTAATTTTGTGTACGGCATATTTCTATATCAAAATCTACCCATATACGTTAAAGGGAGAAGTCGTATATAATGATTATTTTGATTCTAATGAGATGCTCGTTTTAAAAGTGAATCCAGATTCAAAATTCATGCCGGATTGTGAAGTAGTCTTTCTGTATGTTGGCGATACATCAATATATAAACCGGGAGACAAATTATATGTATATTGCACTCCTGTGGTTGCAGATACTTTGCCGCCCAGTCTTAATGCAAAATGGATTTTCCGAGTGGCAAACGGCAGGTTTTTTCATATCATAAAGTAAACTGCCTGTGAAGGGAATTACCTATGGATTATCAAAATTATTATGGAGCCGCAAGGGGCCGTATGCGGCGGCAGGACGCAGGATATGAGATCGGAGAGCCGGGCCCGGAGTATCCAGGCTACATGCCGGGAATGAGGGACAGAGAGTCCATGCCTGCCGGATATGCTCCCCGAATGGAAATGCAGCCGGAATACAGCGGTATGCCTTATGGGGTGCCGTACCGGGAGGCGGCTCCGGGAAGATGGCAGCCATCACCCATGCCCTACTATCAGATGCCGGGCTATCCGCAGACTCTGTGGCAGGAGATGGAGAGTGAGCGGGACAGCCAGAGATTAAAGGAGATGTATCCGGATGCGGCAAAAGAAATCCTTCCTTATGTGGAGGAAGAGTGCGACAAGATGGAATACGATGGAAGCATGATGTTTGACGAGTATCCGGACCGGGTGATGATGGGAAGGATCCGAAACAACATTTATGACAGGGTAAAGGACAGATTTGAGCTGCCGGAAGAGGAGGATAAAGACGAGATGTTCGTCATGAACCAGGAAACGAGGAGACGTTATCCGCCGAGAAAAAACTGGCTGGGCGATCTGATTGATGTGCTGCTTTTCCAGGAGATGCACCGCAGGAGATGCCGCCACAGAAATTGCAGGGGATGGCGGTAAAAAATGTTACGGTTTAGCCAGGACGCCATGCAGGCCACAGACCCGCTTGCTGCACAAGCTATTCGTCGCTTTACGGCTCCTGTCTGCGGCTGAATGGGCGTTTCGCCCATTTAAAAATGGTAATACAGCCCTTGGCAAGCAAGCTTGCCCGGTCTGTTTTACCATTTTTTATGAATGGCTGAACTGTAAGAAAAAAATATTTTTTTGGGTTGTGGTTTTTGCACAAAGCCTTTACAATAGAGTCATGGCATTTCGCCGTGGCTCTATTTCGGCGAACCGTGAAGCGGGTGGGCAGATTGCCTGCACAGTTGGCAGATGCCGGTGCATTTTGGGGAACTAACAGGGGAGAATCGAAGAAGAATGGAAAAATTACGGGAGATTTTAGGAGACTGCCTGGGAGAGAGCCTGGTACATATCGTACTCAGCGGCGCAAGGGGGCAGGAGGAGGTTCAGAAGGTAAAGATACGTCCTGTAAGGCAAAAGGGAAACCTGCTTTTTCAGGCTTCTGAACAGAGAGGGAAGCAGGAATTTCATAAGAACTATGCCAGGGAAGAGTTGACACAGGTTCTGGAGCGGTATCTGAGGGAAAGCTTTAAGCAGATGCAGATACTGACCAGGACGGAGCATGTCTCTGTGCTGGCTGGAAAAAAGGGAAATCTTACGATAAAACGGAAAAAGCGAAAGATAGAGGGGCAGGAAGTGAATCTGTCCCACAACAGAAAAAAACGGTATATTCTGGAAGAAGGAATTCCCGTTCCGTTTCTGGTGGACCTGGGAGTGATGACGGCAGAAGGAAAGATCGTAAACTCCAGGTATGATAAGTTCCGCCAGATCAATCGTTTTCTGGAATTTATAGAGGACGTCAGGCCGCAGCTCGCGGAGGACAGGGAAGTGACGATCATCGACTTTGGCTGCGGAAAGTCGTATCTGACATTTGCCCTGTATTATTATCTGAAGGTGCTGCAGGGGATGGACGTTTGCATCATCGGGCTGGACTTAAAGGAAGAAGTCATCCGGCATTGCAGCGAACTGGCACAGAATTATGGCTATGAAAAGCTGAAATTTCTTGTGGGAGATATCGCGTCCTATGAGGGGAATGCCCGGGTGGATATGGTCGTGACTTTGCACGCCTGCGACACGGCGACAGATTATGCGCTGGATAAGGCGGTAAAATGGGGAGCGAAGGTGATTCTTTCTGTGCCATGCTGCCAGCATGAACTGAACGGACAGATCCACTGTGAGATACTGGAGCCGGTGCTGAAATACGGGCTGATCAAAGAGCGGATAGCGGCGCTTATTACCGATGCCCTGCGTGCAGGGAGGCTGGAGGAGCAGGGGTATCAGGTGCAGGTATTAGAGTTCATCGATATGGAGCATACGCCGAAAAATATCCTGATCCGTGCAGTGAAAACGGAAGGGAAAAAGAAAAATGAAAAGCTGAACGCATGCGCGGATTTTCTGGGAGTAGATCCGCTGTTTGGGAGATTGTTGGCAAGTACGCAGAAATTTAGCCAGGAGCCATAAGGGGAGGCACAAAAGAATGGTAAAAAAAATATTAATAAGGGTAGTTGTTCTGCTGCTGGTATTTTTTGCAGCAGTGTTTGCAATCGGAAAATATATCAACCGGGATACGCCGGATACCACTCAGGAGATGAGCAGGGCTTCCTTTCCGCTGGTGTATATGATGGAGGGAGATATGCAGATTAACAGTCTGCATGGACATGCGTCCCAGATGGATGTGACAGCTATGCGTGACGCGCTGACACCTGTGGACAGCGACCGCACGCTGACCATCCAGATTCAGCCATTCCAGAAGAAGATCAGCGGAGTGAGCTTTGAGGTTCTCACATCGGATGGCAGGAAGTCCATGGAAAAGACGAAGGTGACAAAGATCCGGGAGGATGAGAACTATGTGACAGCCACGCTGGAGCTTCAGAATAAGATTCTGATCAATACCGAATATATAATGAAAATCGTTGTTACTGCGGGAAACCGGGACATTTATTATTATACGCGCATCATTCGGGAGGATGGGCTGAATGCAGAATCCTATATCAATTTTGTCATGGGATTTTATCAGAACTGTTTGAACGGGAATGACTTAAATATCGAGGCATATGTGGAGCCGGATGCCGAGGCGGACAATTCCACCTATGCCCATGTTGACATCCATAACAGCACCGCACAGATGATCTGGAAAGGGCTTTCTCCGCAGGTCTACTACAAACCGATTCCGAGTATCCGTGAGCTGAATGAGAATACAGCTACGATCGTGATGGACTATATGATATCGGCCGCGGATGAGGAGGGGCAGATCGAGCTGTACCGGGTATCGGAATATTACCGGATGCGGTACACGGAATCAAGGATCCTGCTTCTGGACTTTGAGAGGGACACCAGTGAGATCTTTGATCCGGAGAGGCAGGTATTAAGCAGCAAAGGCATCATACTGGGAATTGCAGACAGGAATATCACCAGTAAAAGTGATGCTCAGAATAATTTCTTCGCATTTGTGCGGGAAGGGGCGCTGTGGTGCTACAGTGTGAGCGAGAATAAGCTGGTGCAGGTTTTCAGCTTTCCTCAGGAAACGGATTCTGATGCCAGGGATATGTATAACCAGAATGATATTCAGGTTGTAAATATCGACGAACAGGGAAACATGTATTTTCTGGTCTGCGGCTACATGAACCGGGGGATTCACGAAGGAGAGTCGGGCGTGGCGGTATACCGTTATGACGCAGCAGGCGCTGTCGTGAGCGAATGTCTGTTTGTAGACACGAGCCAGGCATTTTCCCTGCTGAAGCAGGACGTCCGTTCTCTGGCCTACGTGACAGATGACAGAAACAGCTTTTACCTGCTGGTAAATGGAGAGGTCTATGATATCGATATGGCGACCCGCCAGGTAGATAAGGCGGCTTCCGGACTGATGCAGGACTGCTATGGTTCCTCGGCGTCAGGGCGGCAGTTCGCATGGACGAACGGCAGTGATCCCTATGATGCTGTGAAGATCACGGTCATGGATCTGGAGACCAGGGATACCCGGGAAATCACCTGCGGTGACGGGCAGCGGCTGAAGTTTCTGGGATTTATCGGGGAGGATCTGGCTTACGGACTGGCAGATATCGGAGATATTGACAGCAGCCACGACGGATATGAGGTTTTTCCTATGAGCAAAGTGCAGATCGTCAATGCTTCCGGGGAGACGGTGAAGGAATACACACCGCAGGGCTGTTATGTGTCAGATGCCGCCATATCGGAAAATCTGATGACGCTTACCAGAGTTAAAAAGAGCGAAAATGGATATCAGCAGATCGAGGACGATCACATTGTGGGCAGTGCAGCCACGGAGGAGAGCAGTATCGGGCTGACTACGGCATCATCAGACAGGAAGCAGGAGATCCGGATCCTGAAGGTCGGCACAGCGCTGAACACATCGAAGCCGCCCCAGGTGGTACGGTGCCGCCAGCAGATCTATGAAGGATCGAAAGAGATCGTTCTGGAAGCGAAAGAAAAGTCAGAGGATCTCTATTATGTATATGCAAAGGGTTCGCTGGAAGGGATCTGCCGTTCCGCAAATGAAGCGATCCGCAAAGCGGATGAGATGCTGGGTGTAGTCGTAGACGGCAGACAGCAGATAGTATGGGAGAGAGGAAACAAGCAGACGAAGCTGGATCTGGATGTAAATACCTTCCCTGCGGCTTTCCTGGAATACAGTCTGGATGCGGCAGCCATCCAGTCAAAGATGAGCCAGAGAGTGCTCGACCTTACGGGCTGTACGCTGGATCAGGTTCTGTATTTCGTGAGCGAGGGGACTCCGGTGCTGGCGAAGACGCCGGATGGCGTGGTCATCATCGGCGGCTACGACGAGTATAACACCAGGCTTTTGAAGCAGGGAGACACCGAGCTGACTTATGCCGGACTGCAGGACAGCACAGCCATGTTTGAGGAGGCGGGAAATGTGTTTATCACATATCTGGATCCGCTGACAGAGTGATCCGCCGGGGCAGGTTCAGGCAGGAACGTGAGAAAAGAATGTGAAAAACAGCCATGCGGTTTTCGCGGGAATATAATTTCTGCGAAAATCTGCATGGCTGTCTTTTTAGATGGCGCGGCCGCATCTGGCGCGCAAAGCGTACAAGCCCCTC
>ENA-OPVH01000539-OPVH01000539.1-human-gut-metagenome-genome-assembly--contig:-NODE-539-length-24470-cov-37.333320_pt1 | contig 24470 bp, 35 predicted proteins | sample MGYA00241494_ERZ501980 | MGnify/ENA primary metagenome ERZ501980 (study PRJEB25962, sample SAMEA1964914) | human gut metagenome | biome: human gut; feature: human-associated habitat; material: faeces... | reverse complement strand
GAATATATAAAATAAGTGAGTGTATAAGAGTAGTGATAATAGTAATAGTGTGTTTTATGATAGGGTATGTATGTGGAATATTAGCAGGGGATAAATCAGAGGAGTTAAAGAATAAAGACATAGAAATAGAATCATTAAAGGACACTGTGTATATGTTAAGAAAGGAGAGAGAAGTATGAGTGAGATAGAAGTGCGGAGAATATGTGAGAACTAAAAATGGAGTTATAGATAAAGTGGATGCTTTATATGGAATGATAGAAAATACAGTATATTTAAAACAACAATCATTATGGTTTAATATGGATTATATAGTAAACCACAGCAAACAACAAATAGAATTAATAGAAGATAAAGATATAGTTGAAATAGAATTATCAGAAGAATTTGTAGAGAAAAAAGATAAAAAGAAACTTATACAAATAGGAGATGTTTATACAAAAGAAACACTACAAAGAGATATTGATAACGGAATTATAACAAGAATTTTAACAATATTATCTTATAATCAATATATGGCTAATTGCTATAAAGTAGGAGGAGAAGAATGTTAATATTACCAATTAAAAAGAAATGGTTTGACATGATAAAAAGTGGCGAGAAGAAGGAAGAATATAGAGAATTTAAAAAATACTACCATACTAGATTTAAAAAGATATTTGGATTAAATTACAAAGATAAAACAGCAGAGATAATATTTAGAAATGGTTACGCTAAAATGTCTCCAAAAATAAAGTGCGGATGTAAATTAAGAGTAGGACAAGGCAAAGAAAAATGGGGTGCAGAGCCTAATAAAGAATATTACATATTAGAAATATTAAAGATAGTAGGAGGAGAAAATGAATCTAATTAATTTATTTAAAAAGAAAGAACAGCCCGAAATGATTACAGAAGAAACATTGCCAGATGTGCAACAAATAAAAGTTCCAGATTTAAAACAATATTTATTAAATGGATATAAGGAAATACGAGAAGTTAAAAATCAAAATGAACAATTACAATTAAAGTTAGAAGAAGAATCTAAATATAAACTATTATATGATGGAGCTTTAGTAACATTAGAAGAATTTAAGAAAAGAGAATGAAGAATTAAAACAAGATAGGAATAATAATTATCAAATGATAGCATTAGCACAAAATGAAGCGTTAGGATATATGCAAGGATATGAAGATGGTAAGAAATTAAAGAGAAGTGCTGTTGCAAATAGAGAAGTGCTGTTGCAAATATAGTAGAAAATCAACAATATTATATAATAAAAAAACAAATTGAAAAATATGAAACATATATAGAACAGCTAAGAAAGGAACTAGAACAAAAAGATAAAATAATAGATTTAATGGCAGAAACAATAAATAATTATGATATAGACGAAGATGTTTGTAAACAAATGGGGCAAAAAGCAAATTGTAATGAATATGAAGATGCAAAAGAGTGTAAAGAGTGTATAAAACAATATTTTATAAATAAAGCGAAAGAAATCAGATAATCTGGAGGTACACGTAATGGATAAAATAGAAATGGTTATGATAAATGGAGATACAGTAGTAAAAAAGCAGTTTGAGATATTAGATAAAGATGGAGTTATAAGTTTTGAGTTAGGCAAGTTAACATTAGCAGTCAGAAAAGAAGATATTAGAAAATTAATGTGAGGAGGTACAAAAGATGCAATACATAAAAGAAGACGTTGAAACCATGTTAAAGGATCACTTAAAAAATCAAGCAAAGCTGACGGAAATACAATTAAAAAAAGAAGAATACGAAAAAAGATTGGAATATGCTGGAACGGTATATGAGGAAACAGAAAACGAAATTATAGAAAATATGCAGTTAGCTGGACAAGCTTATGATAGCATACATAGTAATACAAACAAAGTATCAGATAAAGTGCTAAATACGGCAATGAATTACCATAAAGAAGAAAGACACATAAACAAAGAAGATAGGCAATTTTTACAAACCAAATTAGAAGAACTAACCAAATTGAAAGACGAGTTAGACAAAAAAATAGTAAGAGTTGAAAATATGATTAATCAACTATCAGCAGAAGAAAAGTTTGTTATAAAGATATATTATATGGAAAAATCTAAATGGGATTATGTATCACAACAATACTGCATGGAGTTCCAAAAACCAAAATCTATAAACCAATTATTAAATATAAGGGACACGGCAATAAAAAGTATGCTTGATGTACTAAATATAGGTGAATAATGAAAAATTGTGATAAAATTGTGATGAAATTTGGATGAAAATTTGATTCTAAGGTATTATAATTATAATAGATAAATTATAAAGAGTCGCAGATATGAAAAATATCTCAAAAACCAGGCGGCTAAAGTATTTGCTAAAGCAAATTGTTTGTTTGTGTAAGAGTAGACGTTTTAAATGTTTACTCTTTTATTATATAAAAAATTTTCATAAAAGTATTGACAAATGGTATCAAATATAGTATCATATATTTAGTCTTAAATAAAGGCATGTATTTCTGGTGAAAGGAGGAATATTTATGCCAGACATTAACAAACTGATACTTAAGATGAAAAGACAGCCAAATGGAATAAGGTTTCAAGAATTGGCAAAAGTGTTAGAGTACAACGGATATAATATGAAACCAAAGAAACGGAACATCACACAGACAATTTATAAACACAAAAGGTGATGTGATTACGATAAAAGAAGAAAATCCATTAAAGGCAGTGTATGTTAAAGATGTACTAAGGAGAATAGGAGAATAAAATCCTACTCTTCGGAGTACACTAATAAAAAGGAGGGAGCTTTTATGAAAAATGTTAAAGAGTACTTAGAATTACCATATAATTATATTATTCAACCAGTTCACGATGAGAGTGGGTTTTATTTTTATGCTCGTGTATTAGAACTAGATGGATGCCAAAGTACAGGAGAAACATTTGATGAAGCATATGAAAATTTAAGAGAAGCAATGGAAGGTTGGATAGAAGCAAAACTGGAAGGTGGATTTGATGTACCATTACCAGTAGGATATGATGATTTTAGCGGTAAATTTATTGTAAGAATACCAAAATCATTACATTATAAATTATCAATAGAAGCAGAACAAGAAGGCGTATCATTAAATCAATACGCATTATATAAATTAAGTCGCTAACATACACTGTATATTTTATATATACTTTATTATATCAAGAGTTTATCAATAAAGATAGACTCTTTTTTTAGTTGGTATTAACAGATACTAGATATGTTAATATAAATATTTAACAATGTATAAACCTTGAGTTTCGATTTGTATAGAGCTTTCTAGTGGGCTCTAATTTTATATTTGTAAGTTGTGCGTAGTGATATAAAAAATATGTTTAGGTTTTAACGCAGGTAATACTACGGTTTTATTGGTAACTATAAAAGAACTTAACCACGAAGGAGAACATAGCTCCCGTATCATTACATAGTGTTTTATACAAAGGAAGTGTTGTATATGAGAGGTAGTATAATAGCAAACTACATAGACAGTGAATATAGAAGAAGAAAATTTTATGAGAACAAGAAGAGACAAAAGTGTATTGTAGATGAGAAAAGACAATGCGACAAATGTAAATATTTAAATATATGTGAGGATAAAGATGAAATTTAAAATAAATAATACGGAATGGTTAATAGAAGAAGTAGATGAAGCCACAATTAATAACGAAATGAAAAGTGATGGAACATTAGGAGTAACAATATATAGAACTCAAACAATAATGTTGCTAAAAGATCAAGCTAATATAATAAAGACATTGAAACACGAACTAACACATGTTTGGCTATATGAATACGGACATAATCAAAACGACGATAAAACATTCAGCTATGAAGATGTATGCGAAGTAGTTGCAAGTAGTAATAATTTCATAAATGAAATAGTAGAACAATATTTCGAGGTAAAAAATGAACATAAATAAAAACATAAATAAACTATTATATGCCTTATCTATAAAAGGACAAATATATAAAATAAATACTTTTCAATTTTATAGTGAAAAGTATTGTAAGTATTGTAATAAGTACCAAATATTAAAAAAAGAACAAGTAGAAATATATAATGAGGAAACAGACGAGTTTGAATTGCAAGATAGATATAAACAAAAAGAAGAATGCTATAGCAAAATAGATGTAATGAAATATTTAATAGAGGAACATAGAAAAGGAAGTGAGGCAGATGGAAGATGAAAAAGATTATAATAAACTAACGGAAAAACAAAAAAGATTTATAGATTATTATGTAGAAACAGCAAATGCAACAGAAAGCGCAAAGAGAGCAGGGTATAGTTCTAAGACAGCAAAGAACATAGGTGCAGAAAACTTAACAAAACTTAACTATTTCATTCAAGAACGATTACAACAACTAGAAAATGATAGAATAGCATCTGCTGATGAAGTTTTAAAATATTTTACATCTGTAATGCGTGGAGAAGAAAAAGACCAATTTGGATTAGATGCATCATTAAAAGATAGAAACTTTGCAGCTAAATGCTTAGCACAAAGACATGGTTTATTAATTGAAAAGAAAGAGATTTCTGGAGGATGTGCAGTAGAATTAGTAGATGATGTAAATGAATAAAGAAATAATAAGTCTACAAGAGCAAGTAGGCAAAGGATATGCTACATTTTGGAACTTCAAAGGTGATGAAGCTATAATAATGGGTTCAAAAGGTAGTAAAAAATCAAAAACTATAGCTTTAAGGTGGATGAAACTTTTAAAACAATATCCTAGAGCTTGTTTACTAGCAATGAGAGATACAGCACTTACTATAAAAGATAGTGTATATGCAGATTTGGTTTGGGCAGCTAAAAAAATAAAAGTTTATGATGAATGGAAATTTACAACAAATCCACTATTAGCAGTTAATAAATATACAGGACAAAAAATATTTTTTAGAGGATTAGATGACTGGGAGAAGCTAGCATCAATAACAATAGGTGACCCTAATCTAGTTTTATGTTGGCGGATGGTTTGAAGAAGCTTTTGAAATAGACAAAAAAGATACCTACGATAAAGTAAAGATGTCTATAAGAGGTAAAATGCCAGAAGGATATTTCAATCAGACTGTTGCAAGCTTTAATCCTTGGAACGAACAACATTTTATTGTAAAAGAATTAACAAGTAAATTAACACCAGATGAACAGATACTAATAGAAAAAGGTAAACAAGAATTAATAGTTGAAGATGAACAAGAATTTGAATATCAAGGCAAAATGGTAAAAGAAAAAGTAAGCCAACTATTAATGATAACAAATTATAAGCTAAATGAATTTTTGGATGTTAAAGACTATGCAAGATATGAAAAAAAGAAGAAAGAAGATTATGAAGATTACAAGACATCTGGACTAGGAATGCCTGGGGTAAGCAAAGGTTTAATATTTAGAAATTGGCATATAGAAGATACAGAAAAATATAAAAATACATTTGAGTTAGTCAGAAGAGGTTTGGACTTTGGATATAGTTCAGACCCTTCTGCTTTTTTGCAATTCAATGTAGATTTAAAAGCCAAAAGAATTGTAGTATTTGATGAATTTGGAGCTACAGAATTAACAAATGAAATGTTGGCTAATGAGTTAAAAAGAAGAATAGAACCATATGCGTTAATTAAGGCTGATGCAGCAGAACCTAAAAGTATAGCAGAATTAAATAATTTAGGAATAAATGCAATACCAGCACAGAAAGGACCTGATAGTGTGTTACATGGAATTAAATGGCTAAAAGGGTTTGAAATAATAGTTGACCCTAAATGTAAAGGATTAATAAATGAATTAGGATTATATAGGTGGAAAACAGATAAACAAGATAATCCATTAAATATACCAGAAGATAAAAACAATCATTATATAGATGCACTAAGATATGGTAGTGATGATTTATATTTAAGAAATTAGGAGGCAGTTAGATGGCGATAGAAAGCAAAATAATAAAAGAACTAATAACTCAATTTAATATGTCAGATGTAAAAAGAAAAATGCTAGAGGGTGAAAGATATTTTAGAGATAAAAATGATATATTAAAAAAAGATTTAAAGAGTTATACAGTGTTTGACCAAAACACTGGAAATAGAAAGAAAATTGTTAATGAGAATAAATCTGATGAGCATATACCTCATGGTTTTTATTGGAAACAAGTAAATCAAAAGAAGATATATGTATGTGGGAAGCCAATAACTATATCATATAATAGTCCGGTTGATGAAGAAAAGAAAGATACTGCTAAAAAAGCTGAAAAGAAAATAACGAACATGGTATGGAATACTTTAGGCGCTAACTTTGAAAAACTTATAAAAAATAGACTAAAAGAGGCAAGTAATAAAGGAAGAGCATGGCTACATCCTAATTACAGAAATGGAAAATTAGTATTTGAAAAATATCCATCAGAAGAATGTATTCCTATTTATGATAATGAAACACAAACATATTTAACGGGATTTCTACATTTCTATACAATACAAGATTTAACAGGAGATAAACCAGAAGATAGAATATATGTTGAATATTGGGATGAAAAAGAAGTAAGATATTTTATTGAAACTAAAGTTGATAATACAACAATATATTTAGAAGATGTTACTAGAGAAAGACCAGAATGTCATTGGTATAGGGAAATATATGATAATGCGTTAAATAATCTAAAAGAAAAAGAAAAGCATAGTTGGGGCAAAGTACCATTTATTGAAATAGAAAATAATGAAGAAAAAATGACAGATTTAGAGCCAATAAAACCACTAATAGATGCATACGATTTGATAAATAGCAATTTTGTAAATACGGTAGAAGATTTAAAAGAAATTATATGGTTAATTAATGGTTATGGGGCAGAAGATTTACTTGCGTTAATTGAAAATTTAAAAGTAAATGGAGTAGCAAGAACAAATGATACGGCAGGAAAAATAGATGCTAAATTATTACCTATACCATACGAAGCTAGACAAGCATTATTAAAAGGACTAAAAGAACTTATATATGAATTTGGTAGAGCAGTAGATACAAGTAATAAAGATCTAATAGGACAAGCTCCAAGTGGTGTTTCTTTAGAGTTTTTATATACAGACTTAGATATGAAGGCTGACGATAGTATAGGAGGACTTACAAGTGCTATACATGAAATTTTATGGTATGTATTACAAGATTTAAAAATGCAAGGCAAAATACCACAAGAAATAAATGAATTTGATTTTAAAATAGAATTTAATAAGTCAAGAATATTTAATGAAAACGAAAAAATAACAACTTTAAATAATGATACTATACTAAGTACAAAAACAAAACTTGAAAAACATCCTTTGTGTGATGATGTCGATATGGAATTACAAAGAATAAAAGAAGAACAAAAAGAAAAACTAAAAATGCAACAAGAAATGTTTAATAATGCAGGAGGATTTGAAGATAATCATAGTAATGAAGGTAATCAAGAATAGAGGTGGTTTGAATGGCTAGAAAACCTCTAGATTATTGGGAAAAAAGACAAACAGAGTTAATGAAAAGATTAGAAAAAGGTACTGAAAATACTATAAGTTCATTAATTCAAGCTTACGAACAAACAACAAAGAACATAAATAAAGAAATAGTAAAGATATATAATAATTTTGCAAAAGATACAGGGTTAAGCAAAAAAACATTAACACAATTACTAAGTAACAGAGAAACTGAACAATATTATAAAAATCTATTACAAGTTATAAAAAACAATATAACAGATGAAAACATAAAGAAGAAATTACTTACGAAATATAATGCACCAGCATATGCCTATAGAATAAGTAGATATGAACAATTACAACAGAATATAGATTTAGAATTAAAGAAATTAGCTAATATAGAACAACAAATAACAGAGATTAGATATGTAGATACAATAAAAGAAGGATATTATCATAATATCTATAATGTTCAAAAAGCGACGGGATTAGGTTTTAACTTTTCTCAAATAGATAACAAAACAATAAATCTATTATTGAATGAAAAATGGACTGATAATGCGAATTTTTCTCAAAGAATATGGAAAAATAGCGAAAAATTAGGTAATTATCTAAGAACACAATTAACAGCCGACACAATGTCAGGAAAAACAATACAAAAGATAGCTTCTGAATTATCCAACTTTATGAATGTGGGATTATATAATGCTACTAGATTAGTAAGAACAGAAGTAAATCATTTTGCAAATGAAGCTGAAATGTTATCGTATGAAGAACTAGACATAGAAAAATATAGATTTATAGCAACTTTAGATAATGTGACTTGTAAACATTGTGCAGAGTTAGATAATAAAGTATTTAACTTAAAAGATAGACAACCACGGTAAAAATTATCCACCAATACATCCAAACGATAGATGCACAACAGTTGCAGTATTTGATGATGATATAACAGAAGGATTGCAAAGAAGAGCTAAAAATGAAAATGGAAATACTATATTTGTACCACAAGATATGGACTATCAGCAATGGTACGAAAAATATGTGACAAATAACAACAATGGTGGTATAATTAAAATGCCAGAAAAGAAAACAATAAAATCTGCGAAAACAATGAAAATGTGGCAAAATAAGGAAAATATTCCTGATAACATAAAAGACTTCTATAATTATTATAAGGAAAAGACAGATAAAATCTTAACACCAACAAATCTGAATAGAATTTTAGAATATGATAAATTACCTACGATAGTTTCAAAAGAGGAATTTTATAAAATAGCAGAGAATAATAAATATGGAGTTTTAGAAAGAGGATTTAAAACAGGAGAAGGAACTTTGCCAATAGATAAAATAATAGATAATTATAAAAGCAAAGAATTTTATGTAGGTGAAGGAATATTTGGAAGTGGAACATATACTGCTTATGGCAAAAATGCACATAAAATTGCTTTGAGTTATGCTATAGATAAAGAAAATTTTAGTGTAGAAAATAATGTTGTTAAATATTTACTAAAAGATGATGCAAAAGTAATAAAATATGATGAATTAAGAAAAATGCGTGATAAAGAATTAGAAGAGTTGATTAAAGAAAATGGATTTAAAGATTACTTCGATGTTATCGAAAATGGTTTTAAAAACATAAAAACAACAGAAATATCTAAATATATTATGGAAATGCAAGATGCGGGAGTATATGCTTCGATTAAGGGATATGATGCTATAGATACATATACAGAAAATGCTTGGGGAGATGAAAACACCTATATTGTTATATTAAATAGAAAGAAGATGATAATGTTTGATTAGTGCAGAATTAAGTAGAGCTTTTGGAAAAGCAATGAAAGATATAAGAAAAAAAGGAAACTTTAAGCAATTAGAAGAAGAAATTTTAAAAGCAAAGTCACTAGATGACTTATCAGAGGAATGCAAGCAAATAGTAAATCAATATATAAATTAGTTATTAATATTTTAAAATTATAAATCAAGAGCTAGAAATAGCTCTTATTTTTATGCCCTAGATATGGCTTTAAAGTGTCTATTTTTGTTACTCATTTGCTTGTGAGAATAAACAAAAAGCAACTTTTCGTACTGGTAGCACCAGAATAAAAAAGCTAGAAAGGTAGGTCCAATTATGGAATGGCTAAAAGAATTATTAAAAAATGCAGGAGTAGAAAATGTAGATGAATTAGAAGGAAAGATATCTAAAGAATTGCCAAAATATTTTAAACCTGCAAAAGAGTTTAACGAAATTAACGAAGAATTGAAAGTAGTTAAAGGAGAAAAGAAAACTTTAGAGGATGACAAAAAGAAAGTTGAGGATGAGTATAACAACTTTAAAAAGGGCTCAATTAGTCAAGCTGATTATGAAGCTAAGAAAAAAGAAATTGAAGATAATTCAAAGGCTGAAATAGAAAAAGTAAGACTAGAAAGTAAAATAGATTTAGCAATAAATAATGCTAAAGCTAAAAATGTTAAATCAGTAAAAGCAAATCTTGATTTAGATAAAATCAAACTAGATGGAGATAAACTTTTAGGATTTGATGACCAAATAGAATCATTAAAGAAAAGTGATGCATATCTATTTGAAATTGATAAAAGTGTGAATAAAGGATTAGACGATAGTAATCCAAATAAAAGAAAAGAAGATGGCGGAAGTTATGATGATGACGATTTAGATAATTTGTCAGATGAAGAATTTTTCGCACTTCAAGAAAAAAATAAATAAGAAAGAAGGAATTAATTATGCCAAACAAATTATTAACATGTCAAAGAATAGCAAGAGAAGCATTACCAATGCTAGTAAATAACTTAGTAGTACCTGAGTTATTCTATACTGATTATAGTAAAGATTTTGTAAAAGAAGGAGATACAATCCAAGTTGAAAAACCAGCTCAATTCGAAGCAAAAGATTTCAAAGATGAAGTAACAATTCAAGAAATCAATCAAAAAAGTGTTCCAGTAGTTATGGATCATATAGCAGATGTATCTGTAGAAATTACATCTAAAGAGTTAACTTTAGATAGAGTAGCATTTAATGAAAAAATATTAACACCTATGATGGAGGCTATTGCAGAAAAAATCAATAAAGAAGGTCTTGAAATGTATAAAAATGTATACAAAACATTAGGTACAGCAGGAACAACACCTTCAACAATAGAAGTAATGGCTAATGCCAGAGGTTTATTAAATAAAGCTAAATCTCCAATGGGAAATAGATATGCTGTATGGGACCCAGATGCAGATGTAAAATTCTCTACAATAGATGCAATTTTGCATGCTGAAAAATCTGGAAGCACACAAGCATTAAGAGAAGGTTCTATCGGTAGAATACAAGGATTAGAAAACTTTATGTCTCAACAAGTTGCAGTACATGAAGCTGGAACATTTACAAAAGTTACAACACCAAAAGCAAATGCAAAAGCAAATAAAGGAAGTGACACAATAGTTCTTAAAGGTGGGGCTGCTTCTGAAACATTAGTTAAAGGAGATTTATTAATAGTAGATGGACAACAATATGTTGTAACGGAAGATGCAACAGCAGATACTGGTGTAATAACTGCAAAAGTATATCCAGCAGTTGTAAAAGAAATTGCAGCAGATACAGAGGTAACATTTATAGATAAGACTTCTGGTGGGCATGTTGCTAACTTAGTATTCAACAAATTAGCATTTGCTTTCGTATCAAGAGCGTTAGCATTACCAGTAGATGGTAGAGATTCTTATGTAATTTCTTATAAAGGATTAAACTTAAGAGTTGTTTACGGATATGATATGAAAACAAAGAAAAACATGCTATCTATTGATACTATTTATGGATTCGCACCATTATATCCATCATTAGCAGCAGTAGTGCTAGGATAATAAAAGGCAGAGAAATCTGCCTTAATTTATTTATTAGGAGGAATGGAAAATGAAATGTCCTAAATGTGGAAATGAATTTTCTGAACCAATACTACCTTTACATATTGAAAGATGTATTGAAAAAGAAAAGACAGAACAAAAAAAAGAAACAAAAACTCCTAAAAAATAGGAGGTTACTATGAAACTATTAGATATAGTAAAAGAAAGACTTGATATTAAAGACGAAAATCAAGATGAAAAAATACAAGGTTATATTGATGATATTACTAATAAAATAAAATCTATTTGTAATAGAATAGATTTACCACAAGAATTAGAGTATTTAGTTATTAGATATGCTATGAATTGTGTTGTATTTTATAAAAATGGATATGGAGAAGGCAAACAAGTTGTATCTTCTATGACAGATGTTAATCAGTCAGTATCATTTAAAGATGTTGGAGCAGTTACAGCAGATGATGTAAATATGGATAAATACATAGAAAAAAACAAAGATGAAATATCTATGTATGCCTATATGAGGTGGTAATTATGCAGATACTTGAAATATTCAAACAAGCAATAGCTGATACATTCTATGACAAAGATATAGAAATATGGACATCTGGAACAATAAAAGATGATGAAGGTTCTATAATAAGAAATGGAAAACTAGATAAACTAGATAGTTTTAAAGGCAATTTTCAATTTTCTACAAGAGAGTATATTCAACAAGAGTATGGCAAAGAAATAGAAGCTAATGCGATAGTTACCTGTAGCAAAACAAGAGCTGAAATAGGCAATATTTTAATATATGACAATAAAGAATATACCATAAAAAGTTTAGTGCCTTCTGACAGCCATATAACTCTTTTAGTGGAGGGATAATATGGCTAGTATAGAAGGATTAGATGAATTACTTGCAACTCTATCTGAATTAGGTGGAAATGCAAAAGAAAGTTGTAGAAAAGGGCTTGAAAGAGGAGCAAAGAAGATACAAAAAAATGCTAAATATTTAGCACCTGTTAAAACTGGTCAACTTAGAAACTCTATAAAAACTAAGTCTCAAACTACACAAGAAGGAGCAGAGGCACAAGTTTTTACAAATGCTGGACACGCACCTTACGTTGAATTTGGAACAGGTCAAAGAGGAACAGAAAGCAATATAGATAGGCCCGAACGGAATATCTTATAAAGCTGACTGGAAAGGACAAGCTGCACAACCATATTTAACCCCTGCATATTTGCACGCAAAGAATACCGGAGAAGTAGAACAGGAAGTAATTAAATCAGTAAGTCAAGAAATTAGAAAGCTAGGTGGTAAATAATGAAGAATTTGAAACCACAAATATTAAAAAAATTAGAAGAAATCTCAGATGTTGAGATTTCTTATTTTTATCCACAAAAGTGGAGTGAATTAGACAAAAAACCTGCTATTTCTTATTATGAAATGGACAATTCAATGTCCAGTAAAGCAGATGATGAAGAATATAGCAGTAATATTTCTATTCAAGTAGACATATGGGCTAAAAGTTCAAGTAAATGTTCTAAGTTAGCTATTGAAGTAAATGAAAAAATGGAAGATTTAGAATTTGAAAGAACATTAGCTATGGATTTATTTGAACAGGAAACAAAAATATATCACAAAACAATGCGTTTTGAGAAAAAAGAAATTTTATAAAAGGAGGGCGTTAATTATGCCAAAAAAAGCATTAAGAGGTTTAAGCGGAATTAAAGTATTTGAATTATTAGAGAATACAGAAACAAATTATAAAGTAGGAGAAGCTGTAGATATACCTTATGCACAAAAACTAACAAGAGATATTCAAACATCAAATGATCCAATCTATGCAGACGACGAGATATATGATGATGAAGAAATATTTGATGGAGAAGATTTTGAATTAGAAATTCCAGAAGCAGATTTAGAATTAATGTCAATATTTGAAGGTGGAACTTATGATGCACAGTCAAAAGAATATTCTTGGGGTCCAGATAATCAAAGTAAAGATTACGCAATGACATTTAAAGCTAAAAGAAAAGACGGGAACTATAGAATGTTTAGATATTATAGAGCTAAATTTAAGAAAGTAAAACAAGATTTACAAACTCAAGACAATGGAACACAAGTTGCAACATTAACAATAAGTGGAACATTCTATAAGAGAGCTTTATTATCTGATGCAAAAGTCAGAGTGTATAAAGATAGTACAGGCTCAAGTGACCTAACTTGGTTAAATACAATACCTACTGTACCAACAACAGAACCAGTACAAAACGGAGGGTAGAAATACTCTCCCTAACTTATTTAGGAGGAAAATGAAATGACAAAAAGTAATGAAACAAAAAGTTTACCAAAAGTAAAAAGAATACATGGTGTAGAGATTGAAAAAAAGCCTTGTGGCAAATATTTTGAGGCTCTACAGACTTTAAAGGATTTGCCAGAAGACTTTATAAAAGAGCTTTCTGACAATGGACAAGATTTTAAATTATCAGAAATGTTTACAATAGAAAATATTATGACATTAATAACAAGATTACTTATAGTTATACCAAATTTTACATTTGAATTTTTATCTAAATTAATGGAAGTAGATAGAGATATATTGGAAAATCAACTTACACCTAAAGAATTACTAGATGTTATACAAGAGTTTTGGAAAGTAAATGAACTAGAAAGTTTTTTCGACCAAATGAAGCCAATATTGAACAAGATCACAACTCTAATTGGCTTCAAAAAACAATTGCCATCTGCATAAAGATAGGTATAAGTAAAAGAGAATTTTTAGAAGATTATTATCCAGACGAAATCCCTATAATTATGCAAGAATATGCAGAATTAAACAAAGTAAGTAATAGTGATGAAGAAGAAGTAGGAGCAGAAGAGTTTTAAAACTACTTGCAATATTTTACGGGTTGTTGTAAGATATTGGAAGGAGGGGATGAAAAGTGAGGAAAAATCGTAGATACATAAAATGGATAATAGCGATAGCAATTATATTTTTTTTCAGTATAATTATTATATATTCAATTAAAAATGAACAAGGCAAAAAGATAGACACTATGTCTTTACAGGAAGAAAAAATAATAACTGAATATGATGTTATAAATTTTGCAAAGGAAAAAATAAAAAACAAATTGCAATACCCGGAAACAGCAGTTTTTTCGAAAGAGAAGATAAGTTATCAAGATGAAAAATATATAGTTGAATGCTATTGTACAAGCAAAAATAAAAATAAGCAAGAAACAAAAGTAAAATTTGTGACGATCATTCAAAATGATAATAAAACACTGCAATGTATAGATATGATGACAAATGGAGAAACTTGCACAAGAGATGCCAAAGAAACTGTTGAAGAATTAATAAAACAGAAAGAATATAAACAAATTTTTGATGATTGGTTTAATTCTATAGAGCAGATTACGATGGATTATGAAAAATTTACCAACTACTTGAATGAATACCCCGTCAATTTAGAAAAAGCAACATTTGAAGAAAAGGAATATAATGAAAATAAAAAAATAGAACTATATATAAAAGAAGAAGGAAATAGAAACATTTGGTATTTCGAATTTCTAAATGGTCAAGTTTATAATTTTGATATTATATTAAAATATGACTGGTAACGCTTACAGAAATGTAGGTGTTTTTTATTTTTCAAAAAGAGGTAAAAAAATGGCAAATGAAACAACAGTAGGTCAATTAGTGATTGACTTAAAAATAAAAACAGAAGCTCTTGAAAAGGGTTTAGAGACAGCAAAGAAAAAATTACAAGAAATAGAACAAAATAATAAACAAGTTGAAAATAGTAATAAAAGTTTAGACGCTAGTTATTTAGCAATGTCTGCAACTGCCGTAATAGCATTAGGAAAAATTGTAGGAGCAATAAAGGATTGTGTCAATGAATATAATTCTTATACACAAGCAATGAGTTCGTTACAAAATGTATCAGAATATACTAGACAAAGTATGCAAGATTTTGGAAATATTATGAGCAAGTTTGGCGCATACATGACAAAGGCTGATTTGGCAACAACTATTAAAAATTTTTCTTTAATGGGGTTCACAGCGGAACAAACAGAACAAATGATAGAATCTTTAACAAATTCGGCAATTAGAAATAGAAATGCGAATTATACTGTATCAGAAGCGGTAAGAGTTGCATCAGAAGGCTATAGACAAGGTTTGTCAACTTTATCAGATAGTGCAGGTGTTACAGAAAATTTAAGTGTAATGTTAGATAATTATGCTAAATCAATAGGAAAAACAGTCAGTAAGTTAACAGAGGCAGAAAAAAATCAAGCATATCTAAACAGAACAATGTATGCAGCCGAACCATTTGCAAGTGCTATGAGTGATTATTTAGAAACATTAGCAGGGAAACAAGGACAATATAGTCAAGCAATGAGAGAAACTCAAGTAGCATATGCAGAAGCTATAGAACCTTTATTAATTAGATTTGAGGAGTTTAAAACAAAAACAATTAATAATTTAGGAGACATAATCTCTACAAATCAAAGTGCAACAGTAGGAATAACAACTTTTGGAGTTGCAGTACTAAGTTTAGGAACTCTGCTTACAGTAGGAATTAAAGGAATACAATTATATAAAAAGGCAATAGATGCCTTAAATGTATCATCTGCCACTTTGAAAAGTACGATGACTGGGATGCTAGTATTCTCAGCAGTAATTGCAGGGATAACTGCATTAACAACAGCGATACAAGAAAATGAAGAAGCAACAGCAAAGTTAGAAGAAATAACGAAAAGATACAATGAAGTAAAAAATGGAACATTTGAATATACAGATAAAAACGTCGCAAGTTTAGAAAATGATAAGAAAGCTATAGAAGAGCAAATAGAATTATACAATAAAATAGGAGAGGCACAAAAAGAATATGATGAATTATCAGAGCTTTCTAAAGGAAATTATTGGACAGAAATGACAAAAGGAATAGAGTATTGCGAAGATGGAACTATAAAATTTAAAAAATCTGCATATGAATTGAAACAAGAAATAAAAAATGCTGAAAAGGCATTTAAAGAGGCTCAAAAAACTAATGGAAAATATGGAGATTCATTAGAAGATTTACAACAAAGTCAAAAAGAAAACACAGAAGCACTAAAAAAAGCAGATGCTATAAAAAATATATCAAAGTCAATAGACATAGAAAACATAAAAAAACAACAACAAGAGTCTGCACAATTAAAAATAAATGCACAAAATATGAAAGAGTATTTAGATATTGTGAAACAAGGAAATAAATCTAGTACACAATATCAAGATGCTGTAAAAGCATTAGCTAAAGCATATCCGGAAGCTAGTACAGCGGGAGGTCTGTTAATTGATGTATTAGATGGATTAATTAATGCAGAACAATTGCAGGCAGATGAATCTTGGAATGCTTCTCAAACTGCAATACAAGGACATATTAACAATATACAACAAGCAATAAATGATGAAAAAGTACAAAAACAAGTTGCAGATAATATGGGAATTGCTTATGATGAAAATTTCAGACCAAAACTTGAAGCTATTTTGCAATTATTACAATTAATAGGCTCATATACGCCGGATGAAGTACCTAATATTACTCCAACATCAGTAACAAGAAAAAGTTATGGAAGTTCATCTAAAACATATCAAAATAAAGCACTAGACAACTATAAAAAAGAAATAGAACATAAAAAGGCAATGGATCAGATAAGCCTACGACAAGAAATAAGTATGTATCAATATGCATTAAAGAATTATACTAAAACAGCAGATGAACGAATGGAATTAAGAGAAAAGATATATGATTTAAATAAAGAATTGGCACAAAAGGAAAAAGACTTATTAGATCAACAAACAGAAGATTACGAAGCATATATTCAAAAACAAAAAAATATGCATGGTGCAGCTTATGATATTAATGAACAAACAGCAGATTATAATAAAATAATACAAATGCATAAAAATTATTTAAATCAGATAATGAAAGATGAAAGATTGTCATTAGATGAAAGAAAAGAAATATACAGAGAGGAATTACAGACAATACGAGATTATGAACAACAGAAACGCGATTTAAGAGTAGAACAAATAGACAATACTGTATCCCACTTAACAAATGCTATTACGAAGCAATTAGAGGAAATGCAAGAAAAAGAAAAGAAAATTATAGATGAAAATTTAAAAGTAATAGAAGAATGGAAAGATGCCAGAATTGATGCTATTAATGAAGAGTATGATACAAGAATAGAAGCAATAAACAAAGAATTAGAAGCACTTAACAAAGCAGAAGAGCAAAAGACTAGAGATGAAGAAGATGCAGAATATGAAAGAAAAAGGAAACGTTTAGAAGAATTAATAGATTTTGAACATGATACAACAACAAAAGCAAATTATCAAAAAGAATTAGATAAATTAATAGCAGAATATCAGAAAACTCTAGATTCAAGAGCGTTAGAAGATAAAAAAGAGGCTTTAAATCAGCAAAAAGAATTATTACAAGAAGAACAAGATAGTAAGGTGGAAGCTGTTGAGAAAGAAGCCGAGAAACAAACAGAAATATACAATAAACAATTAGAGGAACTTGAAAAATACTATGAAAGTCAAATTAATATGGCTCAAGATACAGCAGAAAAAATGCTTTTAAATGTTGAAAAAAATCAAAATACAATACTTAATCTTTTGAAAAACTATGGAAATGCATATGAAATAACAGGACAGACATTAGGAGAAAAGTTAGCACAAGGTATAAACGAAGGAATCGCAAGCAGGATAGAAAACATTATACAAAAAATACAAGATACAATAGATAATGGAATAGAAAGAAAATTGTTAGAATTTGCAAGTAGTAATTATAAATATAAAGCAGGGGCTAACAAACCTAAGACTCAAACAATTAATGTATATCAAACTAATAATATTGAACAAAACCCAGAAATGCCAAGTGAAACATATAGAAAACTACATAATGTAAGTGAAAATTTAGTAGCACAATTAAGAGCAGAAGGAATTTAGAGGTGATGAAATGCAAAAACTAGAAGTAATTAATTTAGCTTTAAATGAAAGTGTTATATTTGATAGTGTAGGAAATTCAGAAGAAGATATATTGTTGTCTCATATTGAAGGATTAGGACATCCACGGAGCAACTTCACAAAAAAGTCAAGGAGTGAATCAAGATGGGTGTAATAGTGAAGATAGCCTACTAAATGCAAGAGTTATCAAATTAAATGTAACAATTAGAACCAAAAGCAGATTAAAACTATATGAATTAAGACGTAAAATAATGAGAGTAATAAACCCTAAAACATATAATTATCAAACGAATAAAAGGGGAGAGTTGTTAATCTATTATATAAACGATTATAAAAAATATAGAATTTATGGAAAGGTTGAAGATAGTGCAGAGTTCAATGATAGAAAAAACAATCATGATACTGCAACTATCTCTTTTTATTGTCAGGATCCTTATTGGCTAGATGAAAAAGGACAAGACATTGATATAAAGTCTGTTTCAGGAGGATTAGAATTTCCTCTTAAACTTGCAACTACATTTTCTAATGTAAGTTTTTACAAAGAAATTGACAATATTGGAGATGTTGAAGCACCAGTCCAAATAGAATATGTTGGACCAGCTAAAAATCCAAAAATAACAAATAAAACTACAGGCGAATATATACAGCTTAATATGGAAATTGGAGAAAAAGAAAAATTAGTAATAGATACAAGGGAAGGTAAAGAAACCGTTAATCTTATAACACCAAATGAGACAAAAGATGTTTACAACGAAATAGATTTGACTTCTACATTCTTTAAATTAATAATAGGAAAGAACTTAATAGAGTATAGTTCAGACATAGAGGGAGCAAAAGATAAAGTAACAATAAAGGACTATACTAATAAGTATGTAGGTGTTTAATATGAATTGTATAGAGATAATAAACACTAATTTTGAACTTTTAGGTATTATTACTAATTTTGAAAGTTTAATTTGCATATGGAATTATTATGAAAGTGGAACATTTGAGTTAACTATTAATAAAAATAAGGCGAATACTAACAAACTAAAAAAAGATAATATGCTGATAGTTAACAAGAGAGATGATAAGATTCTCCTAATTGATAAGGTAGTTGTGTCAACTGAAAAAAATAGTAAAATAATGAAAGTAACAGGAACTTGCATAAAAGGTATTACCAAAAGAAGAATAGTTGCTACAAATGGATATGACAGGGTGTCAGAAGATTATGCAGAGAATATACAAAAACATTATTTGAAGAAACACTTAGTAGAAAGTTATTACGATAATATTAGAACACCAGAAAGAGATATTTCTTGGATTAAGATAGCTCCTTCACAAAATAGAGGAATCAAGACAGTATGGCAAGCAAGATTAACAAACTTACACGATGAATTAAAACATATAAGCGAAGACACTGGCCTAGGTTGGTATGGTTATTTAAGCAGAACTGAAAAATGTATTTATTTTGATAGCTTAAAAGGTACAGATAGAACAATAAATCAAGTAGAAAATCCAAATACACACGAATTTTTAAAAGATTTTACGCATGAACAATTACAAGCTTATACGCACGAACAATTACAAGGAACAATAAAACATCCTTATATTATATTTAGTGAAAAAAAGAAGAATTTACTTGAAGGAAGGACAACAGATGACAATTCTAATTACAAAAATGTAGGATATGTAGCAGGTAAAGGAGAAAACGAGGATAGACTTATAACTGTTTTAGGAACTGCAACAGGTTTTGATAGAAGAGAAGTTTTGATAGATCTAAATAATATAGAAGATGCAGACGAACTAAAAACGGAAGGACAAAAGAAACTAGATATATATAAAATAATTCAAAGTATAGAAGGAAAAGTATATCAAATTCCTAATATGGAATGGGAAAAAGATTTCTTTTTGGGAGATTTAGTAACACTTGAAAGTGATGGAATATATGAAGATAAACGTGTAATTCAAGCAAAAGAAATATATGAAAGAAATAATAAAACTATAGAGCTAGGTTTTGGAGATAAAGTACCAACCTTAGGTGAAGAAATAAAAAGAATAATTACAAGACCTATAAATTAAATTAGGTCTTGTTTTTATAGAAAGGAAAGAAGATGTCAGGAGAAATAAAATTAAAAAGTTTTCCATTTGATTCAATGGATGTATTAAATTCTGAAAGTGGAAAAATGGAACCAGATAGATTGTATGAAGCAGAAATATTTAGAAAATATTTTGCTAAATTTTTAAGCAACGGGGTCTATTATGGACATTATAAAAATTATGGCGAAAACGGAATGAAAGTTACTGCAAATGGTGGTCTTAATATAAAAGTAAATGCAGGTGCAGGAATAATAGAAGGAGCAGATTTTGAAAATGAGGAAGAAAAGATATTTATATTAGAAAGACCAACTAGTGGAAATCGTGTTGACAGAGTTGTTGTAAAACTAGATAAAACGCTAGCTACAAGAGAAACACAACTATATATAAAAGCAGGAAATGGAACAACTCCAGCAACACTACAAAGAGATGATAATATTTATGAAATTTGCTTAGCAGAAGTAACAGTAAAAAGTACATCTAATATTGAAAACTCAGATGTTGTTGATAAAAGAACAAATTCGAATTTGTGTGGCATAGTAAATTCTTTAATTAGTGTTGATGGAGAAGAATTATATCAACAGTTTCAAAGTTATATAGAAAGCATAAAGAGTAATTTAATATTAAAAAATCAAGATAACACTATGACCGGAAAATTAAAGGTAAATGGAGGTATAGAAGCGGATGTCAAAGGGAATATCACTGGGAACTGTAGTGGCTCTTCTGGTAGTTGTTCTGGCAATGCACGGAACAGCAACCAAATTAGAAAACAAAAGAAATATAAAATTACAAGGTGCGATAAGTGGAAATACTGATTTTGATGGAAGCAAGAATGTAACAATAAATACTGAAGCAACTGTAAGCAAGGTGACAAAAACATTAACATCTGACGGAATAACAGCTGATGTAGTACTAAGAAAGCAATTCAATATAGTATATGCTAATTTAAAGTTTACAATTCCTAAAAATACAGTAAAAGTTACTTCTTTTCAATCTGTGTTTCCATCCGGTTATGAACCTAAAGAAAATTTGATGCTTACTAGTCAAGATGACTTTACAGGCGAGACAAATTTAAAACTAATTATTCGACCAACAAATATGGTAGCTGTGGCAAAAAATGCTAGTACTGATGGAGATGCAATATTAATTGCACAAGCTACTTATATAGTGGATTAGTTTATAGGAGGTGTATATAGATGTCAAATTATACAGAACACTATAATTTAAAGAAACCACTAAAAACAGAAAATTATGATGTAGATGTTGCCAATACTAATAATGATATTATAGATGAAAAAATATATAACAAAGTTGATAAAATTTCAGGGAGAGGCCTATCAACAAACGATTTCACTAATGAGTACAAAAAGAAAATTGACAGGATAATTGAAGGAACAAAAGGCGATAGTGCATATCAAATAGCGGTGAAAAACGGTTTTGAAGGAACTGAGAAAAAATGGCTTGAAAGCCTTAAGGGAGATAAAGGAGACAAAGGCGAATTAGTAGATTTAGTAAAAGAAGAAGAAGGAAAGAATATAAGTATAGAGAGTGCGAACTTACCAGCAATAGAAGTAAGTATAGAGGGCGAAAGCCAACAGGCAACGAGGAGTGGGAAGAACTTACTTGATAATACTGCGACTACAAAAATATCAAACGGAATAACATTTACTGTGAATAGCGATAAAACAGTTTTAGCAGATGGTACAAATGATACCTCTGCTAACAGCAGTTTGGTTATCAATAGATATGATTTAAGCCCAGGAACATATATTCTAAACGGCTGTCCGAGTGGTGGTGCTAGTAATACTTATAGATTAGCTATCCAAGAGACAGGTAGTTATAGTATTTTAGGTTCTATAGATATTGGCAATGGCAGTGGAGAATTTACAATAGATACTACAACAAACGTTCAAATAGCTATATTTATTCAGAAAGGTTTAATGGTAAATAATTTATTATTTAAACCAATGTTACGAAAAGCAACAATAGCTGATGATACATATGAACAATACGGAGCAAGCCCTAGCCCAGACTACCCAAGCCCAATAGAAAATGTAGAAGGAAATATAGAGTTTAAAGATGTATGGAAAAATTTAGTAAAACAAATGAATTGGAAACAGTTGCCAAGCATATCAACAGGAGCAACTGTAACAATAGTAAATGGCTATGGAACAGATTTCATAGAAGTCGATAATACAAAAAATTATATATTTAGTTATAGTGGAACAGCAGGTGCTAAATATGTAGTATATTATGATGAAAATAAAAACTTTTTAGGGTACGACACTAATTTGCAAATAGATAATTACAAAAATTGGAATGTAACAAAATATGTAAGACTAAGAATAGACTGTTCAGAAAATGCAGTAACAAATTTACAGCTAGAAATTGGTACAGTAGCAACCCCATACGATCCATACAAAGAACAAACAGTCTACTTCCCATTAGGAGAAGGACAAAAGCTAATGGAAGGAAGTTATCTAGCTGATGATGGAATACATCATACAAGGAAAAAAGTTGTGCTGGATGGAACAAAAACAGGTTGGTATACGCTTGCAAACCAAACTGGTACAAATACCTCTTACTTCTGTATACCTATAAGTAATATGAAAAAGGCGAGCACATTAATTTGTGATAAATTTATTAATCGAGCCGTTTGGAATACTGATGAAGAAGCCATTCAAAGTATTATAGATAATTTTATAAGATTAAGAATCAATACTAGCAGAGCAAGCACGGTTGCAGAGTTAAAAACTTGGCTATCAAACAACCCTATCATAGTAGAATACGAGCTAGCTGAAGAAGAAATAGTACCTTACACAGAAACCCAGAAAGAAGCGTGGAAGAAGATTAAGAATATGATTTTGTATAAAGGTACAAATAACATAAGCTGTACAGGAAAATTAAAAATAAAATACTATACAAACGAAGAAATGAACGAAATATACGCTAAAAAAGAAGATTTACACGAGCACGCCAATAAAAGTATTTTAGATCAGACACAAGAAGCTTTTACAACAGAACTTAAAAATAAATTAGACGGCTTAAATAATTATGTTTTGCCTGCTCCAACAAGCGCAACTTTAGGTGGGGTAAAAGCAGGGTCTAATATAACAATAGATGCAGACGGAACAATTAATGCACAATTAGGTAGCAGTGGAGAAACATCAGCAAACGATTACGAGGTTTTATCCAATAAACCACAAATTGCAGGCATTACACTGCAAGGAAATAAGTCTTTAGCAGACTTAGGCATACAAGGAGTAGAAACAGGAAAAGGATTATCAAGCAATGATTATACGACAACAGAAAAGGCAAAATTAGCAGGAGTAGAAGCACAAGCCAATAAATATATCCACCCTAACACGAGTGGAAATAAACACGTTCCTAGCGGTGGAAGCAGTGGTCAAGTGTTGAAATGGAAAAGTGATGGTACGGCTCAATGGGATAATTTATCTTCTTCTGGAGAGCTAGGTACGGATGACTTAAACTCCAAAAAAATAAATGGAATATATGCTCAATCAACAGCAACTAATTTTTTGAAATCGAGAAACTACCCGTTTGATCATGCTGACGGTTTTCCTTTTTTCGATATATTATTAGAAGTTAAAAATGCAGGAATGTATATAATGCAAGAACTTCATCTATCTTACAAAATCTCAGTGCAGGGTCAAGAGGTAATTTCTTATTTTACTTATATGAGATTTTCAACCAATAATGGTTCAACGTGGTCAGCATGGCGAGGTCATGAAGGAACAACTACGCAATAAGAAGAGACTTTTTGAGAATTTAAAAGATAGTGGAGGTGAGAAGATGCAAGATAATATAATAATGTTATTTCTAGGTTTTATTACGACGATGATTCCTATTTTTACTGTAATTGTAAAACTCAACAATACAATAACAAAATTAAATGTTACAATTCAGGTTTTATCGGACCAAATGCAAAAAGGTCAAGAAGATAGAACCAAGATACATAATCAGCTTAATAATCATGAAACAAGAATATCAATTTTAGAAAATGAAAGGAGGGAAAGATAAATGGATTTATCAGTATTAACACAATATTTAAGTATAGTAGTTGTTGGAATATGCCTTTGTGTAGGTT
>ENA-OPVH01000531-OPVH01000531.1-human-gut-metagenome-genome-assembly--contig:-NODE-531-length-24809-cov-1.814656_pt1 | contig 24809 bp, 21 predicted proteins | sample MGYA00241494_ERZ501980 | MGnify/ENA primary metagenome ERZ501980 (study PRJEB25962, sample SAMEA1964914) | human gut metagenome | biome: human gut; feature: human-associated habitat; material: faeces... | reverse complement strand
CTCTCTTCCCCTTCACAAGCCAGCAAAAAAGCTTCATAGCGGCATTTCCTCGCCGCCTCCTCAAGCGTCAGCCTTTCCTCTCTCGCCCTCCCCGGCACATCACAAGTATATATCCGGCAGGGAATCTCATTTTCCTTACAAAGCCTCTCTGTAAACCCGGCATCCTCCAGACTTTCCTCTCCCCGGATGCCATGTTCCACATGCACTGCCTCCAGAGAAAAGCCCAGTGTCTTTCGCAGCTCCATCAGCACAAAAAGCAGGCACACGGAGTCTGCTCCCCCCGATACGCCCGCTATGATGCAGTCACCTGTTTCTATCATATGATAGCTTCTGATGTACGCGAATACTTTTTCGATCATTTCTTATCCACCGCCCGTGTGTTCCTGGCTACTACGTAACTGTTCAGTATCTTCACAGTTACGATGCAAAATCCATTAAAATCGTCTTCGACGATGGGATTTTGCACTCCCCCATCATGTTCTTACGGTCTCAGCAGCAAGTGCTTCGGCCTGTTCTGAACAGTTATGCTACTACTATATAAAACCTCACCCGAAAATGCAAGCCCTGATTCCCCCCTGGCATTTAAAGTTCGCTTCAATTCCTCCACAGAGCTCCCACCAGCACGGTCATATCATCCTTTGCACAGCACTCCTGATAGAGCAGCGCCCGCGTCAGAATATCCCTCGCCATCTCCTGTGCGTTCTTCGTCTCCTGCTGCATGATAATATCCTTAATGATCTCCTCCGCCTCCTGATGCGGCAGGGCATCCAGCACCCCGTCTGACACCATGATGATAAAATCTCCTGGTTCCAGCTTCTTTCTGGCGCTTTCATAGTCCAGCTCACGCAAAAAGCCAATCGGGAGGCTCGTAGATGCCAGCGACTCCACCCAGTCCTTCTTTTTAAAAAAAGTTGTCGATGCGCCGACCTTTAATAGCTCACACTCTCCCGTGTACAGATCTACCATACAGAGATCCACCGTGGAAAACATCTGGTTATTGTTCTGCAGCATCATCGTAGAGTGTATCATATGCACCGCCGTCTCTTTTGAGAACCCGGCGTGCAGAAACTGCTCCAGAAGCTCGATGACCGTCTCGCTCTCCCGGCAGGCACAGGTGCCTGATCCCATGCCATCCGACAGACTCATGATCATCTGGCCGTTCTCGCTCCGGAACATGGAAAAGCTGTCCCCGGACACCATCTCCCCCTCTTTTGTCACCTTCGCTACCCCGTTCACCATATGAAACTCCGGCTCCGCAAGGAAGAGAACCGTACTGTACTCCCTGTTAATAATTGTCCGGCTGTCTCTGTCAGGAACCATTTTCCGGCTGCACACCTCCGATACGATCCCGGCGACCTCCTTTGTAGAAATACACCTCCCTTTTCTCGCTGTCCGCATGGTGATAAACAGTTCCAGCCTGTCCGCATCTCTCCTGGAATCCCACATCTCCCGCATGATGATTCCGTGCATACGCAGCTTGATATCCATCTGTTTTTCCAGTCCTGCCTCCACCGGACGCACCTCATAGGTCATGCTTGCCGCCGCCTCCATGATTGCCGCTGTACCGTAGAGCTGTTCCGCCACCGCTTCTCTGTTTTCCAGCATCCGGTTGCTCCACATCAGATTCAGTTTCGCCACACGAAAGCTCTCCCGCATGGTTTCCAGAAAGCTTGTCCCCTTCGAACAGATTTCTAAAAAAGGAGCCTTTTCTCCATCTTCTTCCCCTTCGATCACATGCAGCAGCTCATAAGCCTCCCGATATGTCCGGATACTGTTTTTTTCCCAGCAATGCCCGCATCCGGGGCAATAACGGCATACCTTATACTGTACTTCCCGGAAAATATCCTGGACATCCTCATCGGAAAGCCCCTCCTTTTTGCCCGGCATATTCCGAAAAGTGCCGGCGAGCTGCCGAAAAGACTCCGCATATCTCTCCATACGCTCTCTTCCCGGCTCACACGTCTCCATAACCTGTTCTTCCCGATATCTTTCTCCCAGTATCAGTTTTATGACATCCCACATCACCCATAGCAGGCTTACGATCAGGACTGCAAGAATAAATTCACTCATTTTCCGTAACCTCCCGTCAGGAACTATAACGACAGTATACGCAAACCTCTGGTTGATTTTTGTCAAAAGAATATGTCGGTTACGGAAAATTTATCGACGAAAAAGGACACCGGAAATCTTTTCCGATGTCCTATCTGGCTTTTCTAATTTGCCGGCTTGATCAGGATCTCATCCGGATATACCAGCCCCAGCTTGTCCCTGGCGATCTTTTCCACGTACTCGTCCGTCTGCATGTATTCCTGCAGGCCATTGATTTCCTCTGTACGTTTCTTCTCATCCTCAAGCTGCCTGGTCAGCCTGGCTTCCTGCTCCTCAAATGCTGCATTTTTTACCATCAGCGAATGACTCTGAATCGTGAGACTAACCAGCAAAACAGTAACAACAGCAGTAATGCACAGCATTGCACTGCGGTTTCCCCTTTTCCCGCGCTTTTTTTTCCTTTTCATATAAAATGACCTTCCTTATTAATTTCTTCCCCTTTTTTCGAATAATGTCATTTTAACCTTTTTCATCCTCTTTTTCAATGTTTTTTTCGGTTTTTTGCACGCTTTTTTAACAAAAATTTTTAAAGGAGAATACACAATTCCCACTATTTTACTTAAAATTGTCACAAAAAGGCCCAATCCCGCAGACACTGCCTTCAGAATCAGAGGGCTGACGCTCTTGTGATACAGTCCCATTCCAAGCACTATCGCACACAGGGAAAAACCCCTGACCACCCCGCTGTTTTTCAGGAAGATCACCCCGAAGGCGAGGATTCCCGCCGCACTCCAATACAAAAAATCCTCCACCGCGAGAAGCAGATTGCCATGAGGAAATACCCGGCGCACCGCACGCAGCAGATCGTATCCGAAGAGCAGCAGCACTCCGGCGGAGGCGCAGACCAGAAAAAAGAAGATTTCGCCCTGAATCTCACTGCTCATAGGCTACCGGAACATTCTCGCCAGCACAGAACCGTTTTTCTGGCTGCGTCCCCCGTCAGAATAGACCAGACTGACTACCTTGCCATCGATGTCCACCTCTCCCGTCTCCAGTGTCAGTCTGTTGATATGAAGTTCTTTCCCCTTCACAGTCAGCCTTCCCATCTCTGTCTCCAGAAGAATTTCCTGCTCATCAAAAGAGAGCACATCTGTCACTCCGGTGATCATCCCGCTGTGCCTGCCGGAAACCGTCAGCTTATGTGCTCCCTGTGTCTGTTTTTCTTCCATGCCCTCTCCTTTTTCTGTCTCTGCCTTTCTAAAACATATGAAAAAAGAAGCGGAAATATGCTTACAGATAGCGGTAAAGCTCCTTTGCATCATCCTTTTTTACCGTCTCCTGCACATTCAAAACCTCTACTCTGACCGCCTTTGTCCCAAACTGAATCTCCAGGATATCTCCTGCCTTCACCGCCGCGGACGCCTTTGCCGGACGGTCGTTCAGCAGCACTCTTCCCGCATCGCAGGCTTCATTTGCCACCGTCCTGCGCTTGATCAGCCGGGATACCTTTAAAAATTTGTCTAACCTCATACTTTGTCTCCTCCTGCAAAAAAAGAACCGCCTCACGCCTGTCGGTAAACAGGCCGGGGCAGCTCTTCTGCATTTCATTTTGTCCGTTGCCATTCGCTTTCTAACCGGCAACATCCCCTGAACGGTTCCTCTTATTTCTCGTTTACAAGATCTTTTAATGCCTTGCCTGCTTTAAATTTCGGAGCCTTGGATGCAGGAATTACCATCGTCTCGCCGCTCTGCGGATTTCTGCCCTCTCTTGCTGCTCTCTCAGATACCTCAAAAGTTCCAAAACCAACCAACTGGATCTTCTCACCTTTCTTTAATTCCTCAGCAACTACGTCTGTAAATGCCTTTAAAACCTTCTCCGCATCTTTTTTGGATAATTCTGTTTTCTCCGCAATCGCTGCGATCAGTTCTGTCTTATTCATGGAAATTTCCTCCTCTGATTTCTCTTTTCGTTCTATTCCTCTTTATAAGATTTCCATCTTTCTTTTTGAATTCTGCCCAACTTCTCCCTGTTCAGAATCCTACGTCTATTTATAAGCTTTTCTCCCTGATTTGTCAAGGAATTTCGGGTTTTTTCATGATATCCGTGTTACTATTCATTTCCCGCTCAATCCCTCAAAATAGTTTACAATTTCTCTCTCCGCCGCCCGGACAGCTTCCTCCTGGCGCTCGATCTCCTCCGCCGTCTTTCCTGCTTTCTCCAGTTTTTTGATCTCCGACCACTTCCGCACCAGTTCCCCATTCTCATCCACAAAACCTGTACCAAATACATGGGGATGGCGCCGGATCATCTTTTTGCTGATCCCCTCAATGACGTCATCTATGGAGAACAGGCCGTCCTCCTCTGCGATGCGGCTCATCAGCATCAGAACCATCAGCAGATCCCCCAGCTCTTCGCAGAGATTTTCCGCATCCTTCGTCTCCTCGCAGAGCCGGATGCCCGCCACCGTCTCCGCCAGTTCACCAAAAAGAGAAGGCTTCAGACTCGAAAGAGTCTGAGCCTTGTCCCACGGACATTCCTGCCTCAGCCTTTCGATGATTCCGCGGAAATCATCGAAGCTGTGGCTGTCCTCCATATTAAAGCATCTCATTGATCATAGCCAGAACCTGCTCGCCGAGAGCTGCAGACTTCACATCCGCATCCTCCAGAGAGGTTCCCTTTACTCCATAGTAGAACTTCACCTTCGGTTCTGTACCGGAAGGTCTTACGCACAGCCATGCGTCGTCGTTCAGGTCGAAGTAAAGCACGTTGGAGCTCGGAAGTCCGGTGGCTGTCACTTCCCCTGTCTCCAGATTCTTAACTGTGTCTTTCTTGTAATCTCTTACAGAGATCACCTTGTACTCTCCGATCTGTACCGGCGGATCATTTCTGAGCGTCTCCAGGATCTGCTGGATCTTCTCAAGTCCCTCGATGCCCTTCAACGTGATGGCTTTTACATCATCCTTGAAGTATCCGTATTTCTCATACATATCGATCAGGGCATCCCAGAGGGTCTTGCCCTGGGTCTTATAATATGCCGCCGCCTCGCACAGAGCCATAGTAGCCACGATCGCATCCTTATCTCTCGCATGGGTTCCGATCAGGCAGCCGTAGCTCTCCTCAAAGCCAAACAGATACGTTCCCTTTCCGCTCTTCTCAAATCCCAGGATCTGCTGTCCGATAAACTTGAAGCCCGTGAGTACCTCAATGAAACGAAGTCCGTAGGATCTGGCGATCACGCCAGCCATATTGGAGGAAACGATAGTGCTGACTACCGCTCCGTCCTCCGGAAGTTCTCCTGCGGCTGCCTTTCTCTGGCTCAGCTCATACTCTTCTAAGAGACAGCCAGACATATTTCCTGTCATGCTCAGGTACTCGCCGCTATCTGTATCCTTCACATAAACGCCAAGACGGTCCGCATCCGGGTCTGTGGCAAGCACTAAATCTGCGTCTACTTCCTTTGCCAGCTTCAATCCCAGCTCAAAGGCTTCTGCCGCCTCCGGGTTCGGGTAGCTGACCGTCGGGAACTCGCCGTCCGGCAGCTCCTGCTCTTTTACCACATACACATTTTCAAAGCCAAGCTCCTTTAAAACTCTTCTTGCCGGGATATTTCCTGTTCCATGAAGCGGAGAATAAACAATCTTCAGATCTTTTCCCACTTCCTTAATCGCATCCCAGTGGATTACCTGGCTCTTTAATGCCTCCATATAGCTGTCATCGATCGCCTGTCCGATGACCTCATAAAGACCTGCTGCCTTTGCGTCTTCTTTCTCCATCGTCTTTACCGTGGCATAGTCTGTCACCTTGCGGACCTCTGCCATGATCCCCGTGTCGTGAGGCGGTGTGATCTGTGCGCCGTCCTCCCAGTATACCTTATAGCCGTTGTACTCCGGCGGATTGTGGCTAGCCGTGATATTGATTCCGGCCGTACACTTTAAGGTACGCACCGCAAAGGACAGTTCCGGTGTCGGACGCAGGGATTCGAACACATACGCCTTGATCCCATTCGCAGCCAGACAGAGCGCCGCCTCATCTGCAAACTCCGGCGACATTCTTCTGGAGTCGTAGGCAATAGCCACGCCTTTCTCCTTCGCTCCCACGGATATGATATAGTTTGCCAGTCCCTGAGTCGCTTTTCTTACTGTATACATATTCATGCGGTTTGTTCCCGCTCCAATGATCCCGCGGAGTCCTGCTGTACCAAACTCCAGATCTGCGTAGAAACGTTCTTTGATCTCTTTTTCATCATCTGCGATGGCCTTCAGCTCCGCCTTCGTCGCATCATCAAAATACGGGTTGGAAAGCCACTCTTCATACACTTTTTTATAGTCCATCATGAAAACCTCCTCATCTGGTTGTTTATGGGGTCATTATACCATCCCGCTTCTCATAAATCCAGTATTTTCAGAAATGCATCCCTTTTTTGCTGCTGCTCCACCAGAGTTTGCAGCTTTTCCACATTCTTCCCGGGAAGCCATGCTTTGTTGTGATTATAGTAGTGATTTGCCAGTTTCCAGAATTTCTCAGGATATGCCAGACGGATTTTTAAGTATTCCCGCTCCCGCCGCCCCAGACACAGCACTTTGTCATACTCCTCCACCATCGCCATGCCAAGTCTGGGGTCCCAGTTCTGCTTTTCGAGAATTTTTCTTAAAAACTGGTACAGGTCGCCTGCCTGCACATCACAGCGGCATTTTGTGAAGTTCGTGGTCGCCATCCCTTTTCTTGTATTCAGGATCTGATGCTGGTTATAATCTCCGTGGCAGATCAGCTTTTGGCTCACGGCCTCCTCGTACATCTCGCTGTACCCGGACGACAAAAGAAGCTTCTGCGCCTCCTGCGCCTGTGCAAAAAACATGGCATAGTGATTCAAGAAGCAGCTCTCAAATGCATTCTTCCGGCGCCTTCCTTTTATGAAATTCCACGCCTTCCTGATCTCCCGGTTCCTTCCGGCATACTCTTCCTCCAGACTCTCCCCTGTATAGATTTCCTCTCCTTCTGTTTCCGGCAGTCTCATCAGCCTGTGAATCTTTGCCAGATTCCGGACGGCCCGCAGGATATCCTCACCGTTTTTCGTGTCGCACTCCCGCCCGTCAAACCAGTCCTTTACAATATAGACTGTTTCATCCCTGTCCTTCGTCACCAGCTCCCCTTCTGCGTTTTCCACTGTCCGGTCTACCAGCGCATATCCCTCTTCCCTGAGGTGGTCAAGCACTCTGTTCTGAAAGCGCAGGCGGTTTACCGAACCGTAAAACTCCGTGATCAGCTTCAGTCCCTGATCTGTCTCGCAGAGAAAGGATCCCCTGCCCCGTCTGGTTCCTGCTATCTTCAGGTCGTACTGTTCCAGTACCTTTAATCCCCGTTCATTCACTCTAATCCCCCCACTCGTATCTTCCGCTGCCTCCCTCTTCTGCGAGGGTCAGCTATATTTCCTTCTATCCTATGTGGGGGAAAACATGTTTAGAACATGGGAGAAGTGTCCCGAAGCCTCCTGCTGTAGTCCAGCAGATATTCCTTTGTATTATGCTGCGGCTCTTCCAGCACATGATCCAAAAGAAGCGCCAGCATCTGCCCCAGTTCTTTTCCGGGCTTCATTCCGTCAGCAATCAGTTCTCTGCCGCCCACCGCCAGATCTTTTATGGAAAGGCACTGACATTCTTCCAGAATTTCATGATAGATCCGGTTTACTTCATCCAGATCATGCAGTTTCTCCTCCTGCCCATAGCTGCTCTGTGCCAGAATATCTGCCCTCTGTACCTCCAGAAGCATGGGAAACATGTCTTCCCCCACCCTGCAGATCATCCGGCGCACGCTTTTCTGGTTCAGCGCCGGGCGCAGATCATGGTATTTCACCAGCCGCTTTACCTTATTTAAGGTGTCATTATCAAGCCGCCACCGGTGCAGGACCTCTTCCGCAATACGCTCGCTATTCACCGGATGGCCTTTAAAGTGATCCCTTCCCGTCTCATCCACGGTGCGTACCTGCGGCTTTCCCATATCATGGAACAGCACGGCAAGACGCAGCACTTTGTCCTCCCTCACGTTTTCCAGCGCATGCAGGGTGTGCTCCCCCACCGTATACCTGTGATGAGGCGTATTCTGCTCTGTCTCCATCAGCACATCAAACTCCGGCAGGATCACGGCTGTAATTCCCGTTTCCCAGGCGGTCCGAAGCTCCTCCGGATGAGGGGACACCAGAAGCTTTATCATTTCCGTCTGGATTCTCTCGGCACTGATCTTTGCAAGGTTCCCCGCCAGACGCATGACGGCCTCCCTCGTCTTCTCCTCAATAGAAAATCCAAGCTGGGCAGAAAACCGGACGGCACGCAGGATACGCAGGGCATCCTCTGTAAATCGTTCCCCGGCATCTCCCACGCACCGGATGATCCTCCGTTCCATATCTCCCATGCCGTCAAAGGCGTCCACCATGCCGTCCTTTTCATTGTACGCCATGGCATTGATCGTAAAGTCTCTTCTGCGCAGATCTTCCACCAGATCGGATGTAAACAGCACCTCCTTCGGATGCCTGCCGTCCTCATATTCCCCATCGATCCGGTAGGTAGTGACCTCATAGCCCTCCCCGTCCATCAGCACGGTGACTGTTCCATGCTTCAGTCCGGTATCCACGGTCCGCCGAAACAGCGCCTTTGTCTCCATCGGTCTGGCAGATGTGGTGATATCCCAGTCATTTGGCTTACGTCCCAGCACAGAGTCCCGAATACAGCCGCCCACCGCATAAGCCTCGTATCCGGCCTGCTCCAATGTCTCTATGATTTTTTTTACCTGCTTCGGCAGTGTGATTTCCATGACAGTTCCTCCGTATTCCTTAGTATTGCCTCATAATATAAACTATACTACCATTTTTTTATACACAGGAAAAGTATCTTTCTATATCATTTATATTCCGTTTGAAATCCAAAAGCCTCGCAGTATTTGTCTACCTTGCTTCCTTTTTTACAGCGTATCGTACAGCTTCTGTTAATAATCCAATCGCCAATAAACTCCGGTTCATGCATAATTTCCAGAACCTTCAGACGGTTGCAGCCGTGAAAAGCCCATTTCCCAATATACATGACACTGGAAGGCAGCTTTACCTCCGTCAGTCTCGTACACTTAAAAAATGCACTCTCATCAATTCTGCACACACCTTCCGGTAAATTCAGCTCCCCGAGCCCTGTAAAATAAAAAGCTTCCGTCTCTATTGTTTTTAATCGTGCAGGAAATTCAATCGTTTCCAGCGCTTTACACCTGTAAAACGCCCTTCTTTGGATTTTCCATACCCGTGCCGGAAGCTGCACCTCTTTTAAACTGGTACAGCAATCAAACATTCCTTCCGGTATCACGGAACATTTTCCGTCCGCCGGAAACTGCGCCGAAACAAGATGGCTGCACTCTTTAAAACATTCTTTTTCTATTTTTTTCAGAGACTGCGGGAAATCTACCCTGCGCAGCCTTCTGTTTCCTGCAAAAGCTCTCTGCTTTATCATCATGAGTGTCTGCGGAAAGTTTATTTCTTTTTGAAACATACATCTTTCAAAAGCGCTTATGCCAATCACCGCACATCTCGGGGGAAGTACCACCTCATGCACCTTCCCATTCTCATAAAATGCTTTATCCCCGATAAACAGATATTCCGGCGGTACTTTCCCCGGGCTCCCTGCTGTTCTTTTTGCCTGGCTGACAGTATAGGTATACCGGCTGGTTTGCAGTCTCTGCCACCCCTTTTTATCTAACACTATTTTCATTTTCCCGCTTTTCTTTCTTCGTTTGATGACCGGCTTCCAACATCTCTGTTTCCCCGTTCCATGAGCAAACTGCTCTGCTGATGCAGCTTTCTCTCATGCTCCTCCCTGCTGGCGGTGATCAGTTCGTACGTCAGGTATTCCGGCCGGACTGCTTCTATGATCTCCCATACTCTCCCCGAGGTGTACGGAAGATGTCTGTCTATCTGGAATACATGTTTATAGCAGACCTCCTGACGTTCCCGGAAGGTCTTCGGCATCTCGTCCTTTTTTTTCAGAAGCTCCTTCACATACGCTCCCGTCAGACTCTGGTTTAAATGGATTCCGCGGATACAGGACGCCATTTCCCCATGCGCTTTGATCTTCTCCAGAATATAATCGATGGCTTCCTCCTCTGTCCGCAGTTCCAGATTGGTATGCATCAGGTGTCCTGTATCCAGCATGATCCCTTTCTTCGGATAGTGGATCTGGTCCAGCAGGCGCCTTGTCATTTCCGGGCGCGTCATCGTCAGCCCCGGCCACCAGAGATTTTCCATCAGGAAATAAAACGTATACTCCTTACCGTCCAGCAGTTCATTGATCAGCTCCGCCGAAGCGTCGATCACCTCCTCGTCCGTATGGGAAAACGTGTAAGTGAACAGTTCGGAATCCCTGACATCGCTGACATGGAAGACCACATACTCTGCCCCCAGCCTTTTCGCCCGCTCCAGATCTTCTCCCAGCGCTTTCCGGATACAGGAGCGGTCAAGCCCTCCGAACACTTTTTTTGCCTGCTCCAGCGTGTCGTATTCCGTCCGCAGAGCCTCCAGATCTCCCCGCCACAGATCCAGCCATTCACTGAAGAAACGCAGATGCACGCCTACCACGCTCTCCGGCAAAAAGAAATCCTCTTTTCCTCCCGCACAGTGCAGAAGCTCCAGTCCGTCGCAGCCGAATTTTTGGGCGAAAGCAAAGGCATCCCTTCCGTTCCGGTAACGTTCAATGTCCGAACTGCTGTCTGTAATGTTTATCATTGTTTTCATTTCATTCCTCTTTTCATTCAGGATCCGGAACTTCATATCCCATATTTCTTCCGGATCCTGGCAAGCCTCCTCCCCACGGGCTCCTTCAGAACCAGAAGGAAGATCACATTAGAAACACAGTAAACCGCCGTTACAGGGATCGCAGAGATCAGAGCAGCCTGATAGCGTGATATCTGAAATCCCTCCTGATAATTCAGCACGCTCCAGAGATCCATGAGGAAAGAAAACAAAATTCCGGCAAAAACCCCGTATGCGGCCAGCGGCGCTTTTCTGTCCAGCCATCCCCTCGCAGACAAAATCCCGGCGAGAAATCCAATGATCCCCCAGGAAAACATCTGAAACGGCGTCCAAGGTCCCTGACCGAAGAACATGTTCGAGACAACTGCAGTAAATGCACCTGTCAAAAATCCCGCCTCCGCGCCAAAATAGATTGCCGTCAGGATCGTCACCGCCGTCACCGGTTTGAAAAACGGAACCGGAGCAAAAATAAACCGTCCTGCGACAGAAATCGCCGTCATCACCGCTACCAGCACCATTTTTCTGGTATTCGCCTGATGCTTTTCAAATGTCATAAAAAAAGGGATACATGCAGACACAGCAATGAGCATGGAAATCAGATTGTAACTCCTGTCCTTCCACAACGTAATCCCCAGTACCAGCAAAACGGGCACCCCCGCAAGGATGATCAGATAACGGATGATTCTGTTTTTCTTCATACTTTTTCCTCCTCTACATTATTCCTCCTGCACATGGAAATTACGTCGTCGCAGGTGATCGCATTCCGGTACAGATGTCTTGAAATCCGGTTGGCCGCAGTCGTGTAAAAACTGTTATCGGAAAAGAACGCCTCCGGTGTATCCAACGACAAAAGCTGATGGTCAAAGATCATTCCGCAGCGATCAGAATTTTCCGCGGCAAATTCCACATCATGAGTCACCATCAAGATCGTCATTCCCTGTTTTTTCAATTCCTTTAAAATCTGTGTCAGACTGTTTTTTGCATAGGCATCGATACCCTTTGTCGGCTCGTCCATCAGCAGGATCTTCGGTTTTTGCAAAAGTACCTTTCCAAGCGCCGCTTTTTGCTGTTCTCCCCCGCTCAGATCATAAGGATGCCGGTCCGCCAGATGCGAGATCCCCATGTTTTCCAGCGTCCGTCCTATTTCCTCCATAGCACGTTCCTTTTCATACCCCATTACTTTGCAGATTTCCTGATAATCCTCCAGCACCGTGGATTTCAGGAAAAGAAGCTGAGGATCCTGGGGCAGCAGTGCCACATTATGACGATACAGTTCCTTCCCCTTGTAGTCTCTGATTTTCTTTCCATTTATCTTTATCTTTCCCCGGTAGGCGTGGCGCTGACCGGCAAGAATACTGAGCAGCGTTGTTTTTCCTGACCCGTTTCCTCCCAGTATGCTCAAAAACTCTCCCTTTCGGATATCCAGACTGATCCCCTCCAGCACATCCGGCAGATCCCTCTCATACCGGAACCAGAGGTTCTTTCCTTCCATGACAGGCGTTTCCTCCTGTATCAGCCGGCGTTTCCGTTCCATCGTTTTTTCCTTTTCATTCGTAAAATGGCGCTTCAGGAAGTCTCTCCCTTCCTTCACCGTCAGCGGGCATTTGTCTCTCACGGAAAGCCCCTGAAAAATGCGTACTGCACTTGGCATCCCCAACAGCATCCTGTGATCTTTGCTGATGCGGCTCAGGGCGTCTCCCGCCCTTCGCGGCTCCCCTTCATATAAAATACCGCCATTTTCCATGATCACCGCCTTATCTGCAATGGGAAATACATCTTCCAGACGGTGTTCCACAAGAATGATCGTCAGCCCCAGTTCCAGGTTCAGCTTTTGCAGGGTTCGGATAAAATCCGAAGCGGCGATAGGATCCAGTTGGGAGGTGGGCTCGTCCAGAAGAAGAAGCTTCGGATTCATAGCCATAACGGAAGCCAGGTTCAAAAGCTGCTTCTGCCCCCCTGACAGCTTGTCCGTCGGGCTGCGAAACCAGGAATCAATTCCGAAAAAGCAGGACATTTCCCCCACTCTCCTGCGAATGACCTGGGTGGGAACCCCCATATTTTCCAGTCCAAAAGCAAGTTCATGCCATACCTTATCCGTCACAAGCTGATGCTCCGGATTCTGCATAACAAACCCGATATCCCCGGCTGCTGTCCGTTCCTCCAGGTCTTCCAGTTTCGTCCCCCGGTAATAAATTTCACCCGTTTTATTCCCATTAGGCGCCAGCTCCCTTTTCAGCAGCCGCAAAAGCGTCGTCTTTCCGCATCCCGACTCTCCGCAGATCACTACAAAATCCCCTTCTTTTATTTCAAGATCGATCTGCGAAAGAGCTTTTCGCTGCCGTTCCGGATACGTAAAACTCAAATTCTCGATTTTAACCATTTCCATTGCAGGTTCTCCTTTATCTCAATAATTGCAGGCATCAGCATCAGTGCAAATCCTGCCAGATAGTATCCGATCTGTCCGCTTCCTGTCCGGACAGGGGCAAGGGCAGGATAATAGTGATAGGAAAAAGCTCCGGTATAGATCCCGGCCAGCACGACCAGGCTCAGCGCTCCCGTGATCCCCATGAAGATTCCATCCCTTGCCTGAAACTGAAAGATTGCGAAGTTCGTCCGTCCTTTTAAACCATATCCCCTTGCCTTCATGGAGTCTGCCGTATCTACTGCATTTTCGAGAGACCAGGTCAGAACTGCCCCGAAGACCCGAAAGCTGCCGCACAGCCTGTCCGTCCGGCTTTCACTGGTGTACAGCCCCATCGCCTTCTGCGCCTGGTTGATCTTTTCAACCTGCCTCTTAAAGAGGGGTACAAACCGAAGCGCCATCGACAGGATCAGAGAGAGCTTCGGAATCGCTTTCCCAAACAGGTACAGGATCTTATCGGACGTCATTCCTTCGTTGAAGCACTTAAACCAGAAGATCACGCTGATCATCAGCAGTGCGATCGCACCGCCATACAGGATCGCCTCCATCGTTACCGGATTGTCATTCAGGAAAAACAAAATCCGTTCCCCGTCATGGGAAAAGAGCGGGTTGACCGCCGCCAGCAAAAGGAAGAGGAACAGATAATAAACCAGATTCCGTCCGATCACCGACGGCCTCGCGGCATACATGCAGCAGAAAAAAAGCACGCTCCCCAAAAGGGAGGCCAGCAGAAGCACCGGATGCATGGTAAACATGGAAAAAAGAAGTACCGCCAGGTAATAAAACAGCAGCGCCAACGGGTGATAAGTACGAAATGCTCTCAATGTTCCTCCTCCTTTTCTGTCTCCTCCGGGTCACTGTCCAGTACATATGCTCCCACGTCCCTTCCCAGATCACAGGTATACAGCCATTCGATCTCATCCCCATCCTCCGGGAAACAGCGGCTGCACCCCACATCCGGAGACTCTCCATTCACCTTATATACCCATCCGCTTAAAGGGCCGCAGGAAAATTCATATAGATGGTTGATCCCCTGGATATAAATGCTGTTATACACATTCATATCCGCCCCCTGATATTCCATATGGATCTTATTATGCCGGACTGCCCGGTTCAGTATCTCAAAAACAGAATCCCCGGGACGCAGAACATATCGGGTTCTGGAAAGGATCACACCATCCTCGGGAATGTACTTTCCGTCCTTCAGGGCAAAATCCAGATCCTCCCAGTTATCCAGTACCGTGTCGCACCGGATCGTCAGCCACACGGTCTTCGAATCTTCCGTAATATCATCAATGTGCGTGGCGTAATACTCTTCTACCGTCTGAATTTTCGTCCCCCTGGCTGCGATCACCAGAATGAGTACCACAAAACCAAGTACCAGCAGGTCTTTCTTCATGTGACCTTCCCCCCTTTTTATCGTATATCCTCAGCGTTCCCGCTCCGGTATTTCTTCTCTTATTATTAAAATAGTAACTTTTATCCTGTTATAGATTTCATTTTTTGATTGACATATACTTTTTTTGACATTATAATATAGAAAAACAACATTAAATAAGAAGCAATTTCTTTTCATATGGAGGCTGATATGAATACAAAGCAATCGCAGATCATCAATGAGGTAAAAAAAGTAATTAACGGAAAAGATGAGATCATCTCCAAAGTCCTGATGGCATTTATCGCCCAGGGACACGTACTGATGGAAGATATCCCCGGCGTAGGAAAGACTACCCTCGTCCTCGCTTTCAGCAAAGCGATGGGACTGGACTATAAGCGCGTGCAGTGTACTCCTGACATCATACCCTCGGACATCGTGGGCTTTTCTGTTTATAACAAGAACACCGGCGCTCTGGAATTCAAACCCGGCGCCATCATGTGCAACCTGTTCCTTGCCGATGAGATTAACCGTACCTCCAGTAAAACCCAGTCTGCTCTTCTTGAGGTCATGCAGGAGGGCAATGTAACCGTGGACGGTATGTCCTATCCTGTTCCGAAACCTTTTGCCGTTATCGCTACCCAGAATCCCATAGGCTTCGCCGGAACCCAGTCCCTGCCGGAAGCGCAGCTCGACCGCTTTATCATCCGTCTGCAGATGGGCTATCCGGATTCTGACAGTCTGGTAGATATTTTGAAAAACCGCCAAAATACAAATCCTCTGGAGCAGGTACAGCAAGTCATTACACGCGAGGATCTGCTTCAAATGCAGACAGAAGCAAACAATATCTACATGAAAGACGAGATGCTTTCCTACATCACGCGCCTTTCCGAAGCCACCCATGATCATGAATTTATCCGTCTCGGCATCAGTCCCCGCGGTTCTCTGGCGCTCTACAGCATGGCAAAAGCACATGCTTACTGTTCCGGACGGGATTACGTGATTCCCGAGGACATCATGGACGTATTTCAGGATGTATGCGCTCATCGTATCCTCCTGAACTCCAAAGCAAGGATCAATAACATAACTGCCGCCGATCTTTTGGATAAGATTTTAAAGGAAACGCCTGCGCCATCCTTTGTCCGGGAGGGTGATAAGTAATGGTACGCTCCCGAATCTTCGGCATCGTCTGGATTCTGATGGCTTTGTTTTACTACATTGCCTCTGACTCCTGGCTTGCTGCCGCCATACTCCTTGTCACCGTCGGGTTTTTCATCTATCTCCCGATCAGTGTCCTCTCCGGGGCAAAGCTTTTAAAGTTCCGCCTGTCTATTCAGGATGAGGTCATTAAAAATGTCCCCGCCGGATGCCGGCTGCTGGGAAAGAACCTTTCCCTTCTCCCCCTCGCTAAAGCAAAGGTGACTGTCAGCTTCCGCAATATCCTTACCTGCTCGGAAGAATCTGCTGATTTTTATATGGCAGCTTCCCCGCGCGGCTCCCATGAAATATTCTGGGACTTTAAAAGCCTCTATGCCGGAAAAACAGAGATCACCGTTTCCGAAGTCACTGTTTATGATTTCCTTGGCATATTCCAAAAATCTTTTTCGGGCGATACCAGACACAGCATTTATGTTATTCCGGAAACTTTTCTCTCTTCCGTGGATATCAGCAGCCGCAATGCTCCAAATATGGACAGCGATTACTACTCAGGAAGGGCTATGACTCCGGCGAAACCTTTGCCATACGTGAATATGTGCCCGGCGACAGCACGAAATTCATCCATTGGAAGCTCAGTTCCAAACTGGACAAGGTGCTGGTCCGCGAGCTGGGATTTCCCATCCAAAATTCCATCCTTGTTCTTCTGGAAACAGGATGGACGGACAGACAACCCTCCGCTTCTGCCGTAGACGCTATGATAGAGGCATTCATCTCCCTCTCTCATTCCCTGTGCGACAGCGGAATGGAGCACCATATGTGCTGGTATGACCATAGCCAGTCCCGGCTTTTCGACTACGAGGTCACAGACCGGGAGGGCATACAGGAGCTTATGAAAGAAGTTCTCTCCTCCCCCGCCTCCCCGGACGAATCCTCTGTTGTCTCGCACTATCTGGATGCCTGCCGTGACTGCCGCTATGCACATGTGGTATATATCACCTGCTCTGTACTTCCCGATGAAGTCCTCCACCTGTCAGCAGGAAGCTGCGTAACGGTCCTGAAGTGTACCTCAGAGGACGATGCCCCTGAAGGCGCATATTTACCCTCCGGCATTTCCCTCATCCCCTTTTACGGCGATACCATACGTGACGATCTGTGTCACCTGAATATTTAGTTTATGCTGTACCAGTACCTCATGAGCGCATGAACGGAAACCGCCCGAAGCACAGCACCGGAGCCCATCCGGAAGCTGTCCTTCGGGTTTTGCTCTACTTTATCGTTACCTTTACTCTTTTGCTGTATTTGCTCCGGATTTTCCCTTTGTTCACTGTTTTATAGCAGCGGATCCTGTAATAATAGGTACCCGGTTTGAGCCTTTTATCTATATACTTTTTTGCAGCCGCTTTTTTCAGAGTCTTAATCTTTTTATATTTTCCCTTCTTTTTCACGCTGCGGTAGATTTCATAACCGGACACGCCTTTCTTCTTTTTCCATGTGATCTTAGCTCTGTTCCCTGTGTATCTCACTGCCTTCACCCCGGAAGGCGCAGCCAGCTCCTTTTGATCGTTCCCTGTGCCGTTTCCGTCCGTTTTGATCTCATCTTTTCCCTCTATACCGCTGCTGCCGCCCGTGTCAGGATTCCCCGCCGTCGCGCCGTGCTCCTCCGTCTCGGGCTCCTCTGTTCCACCCGGATATGCTTCCTCCGGAATGATCTGTACCGGCTGGCTCTTTTCACTGTCAAATTTTTCTCCATCTTTTTTCAGACATGCTGCAACCCGATAACTGTATGTTTCCCCCTGCGTCAGATCCGTATCCACATAAATTCCCAGATTTCCGGACGTGTAAGCCCTTAACTTTTCGCTGCCCTCTCCGGTCTTCCGGTATATTGCATACCGGGAAGCATCCGCTGAGCGATCCCAGGTTATTTTTACAGAATTTTCTCCCTGCTGCTCCGCTTTTATATTTTGCGGTACCGCCAGATTCACCTTAACGTACAAATAAACTTCCAGTCTGTCCCTGTGACGGACAGCCACCGCCGCATTTCCCGGCGAGATCGCCGTCAGCTCAATCCTTGCTTCCTCCTCCGGTATCCGTGCGGATACAATGACATCCTGCCCGTCCGACTCGACATCCAGTTTCTTATCCTCCGCATAATCCGGATAAATCTTCACAGGAATTTCTGCCGTCTCTCCCGCCGCCAGAGTCAGCCAGTACTCACCCTCCAACTTTTTCGCAGGCTCATCAAAGGTGAAACGTTTTACCGCCAGAAGTTCCTCCAGTGCCGCCGCGATCCTGTCGATCCGCAATGTCTGAGCAGGCGTCAGGTATTGTTTTCCCTCGCTGTCAAGGGCCTGATATTCCCTGTTCACTGCCCGCACCTCCGTCTTGTCCTCCGGCGTCAGTTCTTCCGGATCGGGCAGGGCGTCTATTCTCGCCCCTACTTCCAGCGCATAGATTTTCTCCCGGCATTTCTGCAGCAGATCCAGCTCCTTTTGTAAATAGAAAAGCTGTTCCTGATTTGTCAGGCTCTCATATGTGTTTCGGTAGCTCTGCAGCCGCTCTTTATCCGACAGCCGGATCTTCGTCGCATCCAGCGCCAGAAGGTTTTCTTTTAAACGCAGCATGACATCCGTCACCGCCACCGTGGGGTATTTTGTATACCTGGTCCACTCCGGATAGGCCGGACGGTAAAATACCACGAACCCGGCGTTCATCCCCTCAAATACATTATCCGAGAGTTCCACATATGGGCCCCTGAAAAAAACGTATTGCAGATTGTCGTTGTATGCCATGGCATACCAGATATCATCCACATAATTCAGGGACTCATAAAAGGTCAGGGACTGGAGAGTATCGCAGTCCTGAAGGCTGCGGAATCCGATCTTTTCCAGACTTTTTGGTATCTCCAGCTCCTCCAGCTTCTCGCAGCCGCAGAACAGGAACCAGCCCAACTCCTTCACCCCTTCCGGAATGTTGATCGTTTGCAGACTGACGCAGGACGAAAAGCTGGCGCTTCCAAGATCCAGCACATTTTCTCCCAGTTTTACTTCCTCCAGAGCCGTACAGCCAGTAAAGGTATAATCAAGCGCCGTCACACCGCTCCCCACTCTGGCATATTTCAAAGCTTCACAGTTCTTAAACGTACTTTCCAGAAGCCCCTGCACGCTGTCCGGGACCACTGCTTCCAAAAGAGAAGTACATCCGTAAAATGCGTCCGCCTCTATTGTTGTCAGTCCCTCTGGCAAGATCACATGCGCCAGACTGCTGCAATAGTAAAAAGCCCTTTCCCCAATGGTTTTCAGAGTGTCAGGCAGCGTCAGGCTTCCTTTCACCTGCTGGGCCGCCACGATAGCCCTTGTCTTTTCCTTATCATAGATCACGTTGTTTTCCGATGCAAAGACAGCGTTTCCCTCCGCCGCCTCCAGATGTGCCAGAGAGCTGCACCCATCCAGGCAATTACGTCCAAAGACCGCCACCTTAGCAGGCAGGCTCAGAGACTTCATCCATTTACAATTACTGAATGCGTATTCCTCAATCGTTTCCAGTGTCCCCGGCAGGCTCAGCGTCTCCAGTGTACTGCAGCCGCTGAACGCATACGGTTCAAAAACGGTGATTCCCTCCGGCAGCGTAACATCCGTCAGAGATTGGCAGCCGCTGAATGCCCCTTTTCCAATTTTTTGGACGCCTTCCCGAAGCACAACCTTTTTCAGGGCGGTACAATTGCTGAATATCCAGTTTCCGACCATCTTTGTTCCTGCTTCAACCTCGCGCAGCGCAGCGCATCCATTGAAAACGCCGCCTCCATATTCCGCGCTTCTCGCCTCCACGGTTTCCGGTAACACTACCTTCGCCAGTGCATCCGCATGTCCAAAAGCATAACTCTCCAGAATCGTATTCCTGTTTCCAAATCGGATTTCCTGAAGCCCCTGACAATAATAAAACGCCGAATTTCCCACCGTCAGCGGCTCTGTTCCATCCGCAAAAACCACTTCCGCCAGTCCTGTTCTGGCAAATGCGTTGCCGCCGATGGTTTTTATATTGCCTCCCACCGTCAGCGAACGTATGGTTTCATTTTCCAGAAAGGCTTTTTCTGCAACTTTCGTCACAGGAAGCCCTTCAATCGCTTCCGGAAGTACCACGCTGCCGCCCTCGCCGCTGTATCCGCAGATCGTGACCTCCTGTCCGTCTTTCCGGTAAGAAAAACCTTCCCATTCATAAGTTTCACTTTCTTCCGTCTCGGGAACCTCTGCCGCTTCCGTTTTCCCATTGGCAGAAAACAGGAAAAGCAGCGGTAACACGAGCAGTAACCGATAAATATTTCTTTTCTTTTTCACAGGCTGCCTCCTTGCTGTCCTATTTCTTTACCTTTACTTTTACCGCTTTGCTCCATTTTCCATAAACGGTTTCTTTGCCTTCCTGCTTCAGAAATGCCCGTATTTTGTAATAGTAGGTACGCTTTTTCAGTTTCCGGTCGTTATAACGGACAACTCTTCCTTTTTTCAGTGTCCGGATGCGCTGATATCTTCCTTTTTTCGCAGTGCTGCGGAAGATCTGATACCCGCTTGCGCCCGATACTTTCTTCCAGGTCAGCCGAACCGTCTGTTTCCGGCTGCTGACTGCTTTCACCTTCTGCGGCGCATCCTTTGAAAACAAATCCTCCGGTTCTTTTTTGTCCTCTCCGGGAGGCTCTGTCTCCTCTTCCTTCCCATCCAACGGCTTCTCCGATTCCAGCTTCTCTGTTTCCGGTTCCGGCTTCTCTGTTTCCGGTTCCGGTTTCTCCGTTTCCGGCTCCGGTTTCTCCGTCTCGGAAGCCGGTATTTCCAGAACCGCCGCGTCGCTGCTTAGCGGACTGTCATGGCCGTCCCCGCTGACGGCAGCCACACAGTAGCGGTATATGTTTCCCGGCTGCAGCCCATCGTGTACGAAGATGATATTGGGCGTGGAACCGCACTCCCGGAACTCTCCTCCGTTTACGCTGCAGTAAATCCGATATCCTGACGCGCCTTCCACCTTCTGCCATTTCACTTCCGCCGTCGCCCCATGCCGCTTTGCCTCTGTCCCCTGGGGCTGCGGAAGCCGTATCTTTAAAGGAATCCGAACGCTGACGCCGCTTTCATCCGCAGCCAGAAGAACTGCGGCTGTACTCCCTTCTTTTTTCAGGGAAAACGCAATGGTCTTCTTGTCCTGGTCTATGGTATAGTCCGCCAGCTCCAGATCCTCCAGCTCACAGAGCAGCGTCCGGTTCTTTGCATAATCAGGCAGGATCTCCACGGAAATCTCTATCGTCTCTCCCCGCATCCCTTCCATTTCTTTCAGGCTGGGGCGGATTTCCTTTACCTTCAGGATCTCCTGCATCCGCAGCGCCGCTTTTCGCAGCCGGAGCATCAGCGTATCTCCAACTGCCGCCTTTGCCGTGCCGCCAAGCTGTTCATATGCCCGCTCCGCCTGTTCCACCGCTTCCCTGTCCGCCGCTGTCAGTTCTTCTTCCTCCGGAAGCGCCTGGATCAGCAGCTTCACAGCAAGCCCCGACGCTCTGGCATATGCTGCCTCCAGCTTCTCATCGCTTCCAATCCAGAGCTTTTCGTCCTGCCCTCTCTCCTGATAACGCTGCCGCAGGTTTTCCAGTTCCTCCTTATCCTCCGGTTTTACGTTCTCCGGCCCGACGCTCTCCAGCGCTTCCCGGATCTCCCGCATCTCCTGTGTGATCGGAACACGGTTCTGGGCAGGTATCTTCACAGCCCCGGTAGTCTGCCACGCCGGATATTCCTCCCCGTAAAACAGAAAACTGTCCGTCGGGACTTTTCCAAGAGAAAATCCGGTATCGGCCAGCCCCCAGCCATCTGACGGTTCATAAACGCCGGCAGGGATCCCTCCGTCGAAGGCCGCCCATTCCAGTTCCCCGCAATTTGAAAAGGCCCGGGTACTCACTTTTTTGACGCTCTCCGGTATGCTGATATTTGCCAGCCCGTACCCGTCTCCCGGAAGATACAGCAGCGTTTCTTTTGTTTTGTCAAAAAGTATATTGTTTTCCGCCGCGTAAAAGGAATTTTCCTGATCCACAGTAATTTCTGCCAGCTTCTGACAGCCCTCCAGCGACTGAAGCCCTATGTATTCTACGCCCGCAGGTATATGGAGACCGGTAAGGGAGCAATAGCCGAAAGCTCCATCCTCTATACGTTTCAGAGAGTCCGGAAAGCCAACCGTCCCCAGCCCCGTCTTCCAGAAAGCTCTTTTCCCTATGGTCTCGATCCCTTCCCCCAGAGATACATCCGAGAGCGCCCCGCTCTCAGAAAACAGAGCGTTCGGCACTGCTGTCATCTGAGTCAGAACTGCTGTTGTCAGACCTGCACAATTCGTAAACAGGGATGCGCCCTTCTGTTCTCCTGTTATCTCCACACGCTCCAGCTTTTCACAGCGCTGAAACATGGCGCTTCCTTTTTCGGTATTGACATTCTCCGTCAGCCTGACAGCAAGAAGCCCGGTATTCCGGAAGGCAAAAGAATTTTCCACGCGGATCTGCCTCGTTCCGAAATCCACGCGCAAAAGCCCGGTACAGTTTTCGAAAGCGTAACCCCCGAGGGAAAGCGTCTCCTCTCCCTCCGCAAAAGAAAGTTCCTCCAGAGAAGGACTGTCCGCAAAGGCTCCTGTGCCGATCTCTGTGATCTGCTGCGGCACCGCAAAGCTTTTTACAGACTGCATTCCGGTACACGCATATGCGCCAATGGAAGCCGTCGTGTCTGCAAGAGAAATCTTCTCCGCCCGCTGCGCCGCACGCAGCAGAGTCGTCTGTGCTTTATCATAAAGCAGGTTTTCTCTGGCCAAAAAGGCGGGATTATCTTCTGCCACAGTGATCTGTTCCAGCCCTTCGCATCCCTCGAACGCCCTCTCCGCTATTTCTTTTACCTGCGCCGGTATGTGTATGCTTTTTAAGGCGGTGCATCCTGACAGTGCTCTGGCGCCGATGCTTTCCAGCCCCTCCGGAAACGTAACCGTCTCCAGCCCGGTGCAGCCTTCCAGACATCTTCCCTGCGCCGCCTTTACTTTAGCGGGGAATGTAAACTCCTTAAACGCCGTACAGCCCCGAAAAGCAGAGCCTCCTATTTCTTCCACACTTTCCGGCAGTTCTACCCTCGCAAGCGCCGCACATCCATCAAAAGCGCCTTCTCCAATCGTTTGTAAGGTATCCGGAAACGTAACCGCCGTCAGGGAAGTACATCTGCTGAACACACTTTTTTCTATCGTCACGGTTCCCCGGAGAATCACCTCCTCCAGTGAACCGCAGTTTGAGAATGTATAGGATTTTATGCTTTTTGCATCAATCGTGACTTTCCTCAGATAATCACAGCCCTCCAGGGCGGAAAACATTTCGGAAATATCCACTGTCGCCGGGATCGTGATCTCTGAAATTGCGGATCCGGAAAACAGGTTTCCCGTTCCGCCCATAATTCCATCCCGGGATATCCCTTTGATCGGGCGTGTTCCAAAGTTTATTTCCCGAAGTTTCGGACAATCCGTAAAAGAATAGCAGACCAGCGTCAGGACCGACGTTCCTTCCTCAAAGGCCAGTTCCCGCAGATTCCTGCATTCGCAGAACGCAGACATCCCTATTTTTATGACATTTCCGGGAATCCGCAGGCTCGCAAGATTCTTCATGCGGTTACAGGAATATTCTTCGATAATCTTTACGTTTTTTCCAAAATGAATCTCCTGTATCTTTTCATTGCTGGTGAATGCTCCTTTCCGGATCACCGTCACCGGGCGGTTCCACATGGTATCAGGAATCGTCACCTCTGGTCCGTTCCCCGTATATCCCGTGACAGCCACGCTTTCTCCATCCGAAGAAAGCTCATACTGCAGCCCGTCATCCGCCCTTGCCGTCATCGGGAGGGTCAAAAACAGCAGGAACAGTACAACAAGCCAGCCCTTACTCCTCATCGTCATCCTCCTCCCAATCCAGCATCTTCCGGCTTCGTTTCTCTTTCTTGCGCTTTCTTGCCCTGACAAAGAGGATCAGGAGCAGAAGAACCGCTGCTGCCGCCGCCGCGCCTCCGATCATTCTCATGCGGATCAGATTCGATATCTGGATATACGCCTTTTCCACGTCCTCGTAACCTGCGATCTGCGTCTTCTCATACTCCGACAGCTTTTCGTACCGCTCCATGATGCCGTCCACCGTATCCTTATCCCCGATATCGATATCTTCAAATGGATAAAGCTTTTCTTTCATGTCCGCATTGATACGGTCAATTTCTCTTTTTCTCTCTGCGACCGCCTTTCGCTTCTCCTTCAGATCCGCCAGCAGTTCCGCATTTTTCTCCCCGCTGCCGCTCTTCTCTATCCGGTAGATCGCTTTCAGCACAGAGATCTCATATTCCAGCGTGGCCTCTTCCGGGATCGCCTGCGCCTCTTCTTTGTCCTGTTCCGAAAACGTCACTTCTGTAGAAATGGTTTCTGACCGGTTCCGGATATTCGTGATTGTGGTCTTTCCGCCCTCGCTCTGCTCCATGGCACCCGCCAGATACTCTGAATCGTTCGGGATATTCAGAGCCTCCATCCGTTCGGCCAGTTCTTTATAGTTCCTCACATAGCAGCGCTCCTCCACCGGAATCTTTTTGTACTGTGCATACACGCTCTTCACCTGCGCCGCATCCTTTTCCCCGATCCCGGCTATCGCGCTGTCCGTCTGCTGTATCTGCTCTCTGCATTCTTCCGTCATTTCCTGCCGGAAATCATAAAAATTACGCAGTCCCTCCCGGTTTCTCACATAAGCGATCAGTGCATAGAGCGCCTGCTCACTCGCCATCGTATTTGATTCTTTGGGATCCGCATCCTTATTTTCTTCATCATACTCATGAGAATGAAGAAATCCTCCGTCCGACATACGAAAATCCATGAGAACATCCAACAGCGTCACGCCGTCTTTGATAAACCGCTCATCCTGTGCTGCATCAATACCCAAAGAAGACAGCGCCATGATGATCTGGGAAATGCTCTCAGAATTTTCCATATTCCAACTGGTAAAATTCCC
>ENA-OPVH01000511-OPVH01000511.1-human-gut-metagenome-genome-assembly--contig:-NODE-511-length-25437-cov-5.713143_pt1 | contig 25437 bp, 27 predicted proteins | sample MGYA00241494_ERZ501980 | MGnify/ENA primary metagenome ERZ501980 (study PRJEB25962, sample SAMEA1964914) | human gut metagenome | biome: human gut; feature: human-associated habitat; material: faeces... | reverse complement strand
TCTCCGAGCACAGAAGATCGAGCTGCCGCTGAAGCTCCGTCAGGGTCTGGGCGGACGGAAGGCGCTCGACCGATTTTTTGGCATCGGCACAGCGCGCGGAGGCATCCGCCAGCTCGCGCGCGGCCGCATCCTTTTTCTCAAAAGCCCGCGCGGCCTCGCGCGCCCGCAGTCCCGCGAGGACTGTCTGAAGGTGCTGCTGCTGTTTGGTACACTGCTCGCGCTTTGCGCGCAGAGCCATGTCGCCTTGGTGGAGGCGATGGATCTGATCGAGCGTGTTTTCCACCTGCTGAAGCTCCATCAGCGTCTGCGGCAGAAGCCCCGTCCGGTTGTGGCGGCAGCGATTTCGCCAGTCGCGGAGCGTTTTTTGCGTATCGGAGAAGCTGACGGTCTCATCGCCCGCCGTGACAAGCGAGGAAAGCCGCTTTTCAAGCTCTGCGTCCGACGTGACTGCGACGGCGCCCTGACCGATGAAGGCGCTGCGCTCCAGGACGCTCTGCCCCACGCCGAGCAGCATTTCGCCGCAGTTTTCACCCGTCATGCCTGCGACGGGCAGGCCGCTTTCCGTCTCATAGGCGCGGAATTCGCCCATCGGGACGCGACCCTTTGTGCTGCGCTCGATGGTGATGTGCCGGCCCTGCCATTCCAGCTCCATTTTGCCCTGCATCGGCGCGCCGCTCCACGGCTTGTATTTCGCCTTTGCGGGGAGGCTGGTCTTCGTTGCACGCGCGCTGGAGTCCATACCATAGAGCATCGCCGTCAGAAATGCCGCCCAAGTCGATTTTCCGGACTCGTTCGGAGCCGTCACGATGTTGAGCCCGTCCTCCAGCGTCAGCTCCGCATTTTGAAGATTGCCGAAGGAGGCGGAGAGTTTCAGAATTTTCATAGCTCCGGCGCCTCCCTTCCGTCCATCGCCGCAAGGCCCAGCCGCGCGGCGTCTGCAATGCACTGTTTTTCCTCCGGCGTCTGCGCCGCGTCAAACTGCTGCCGCAGCTCCCGAAGGAAGATGCCGCGCAGCGTATCCTCGCCCGCCGCAGCCCAAAGATCGACCTTCGGCGTCGTCTCGTCGCGCAGGGTCAGGCTGAAAAAGCGCTCCTCCAGCGCACGGTAAAGCGCTTGCAGCGGGACAGGCTCCGCCTCGCCCGTCAGGAGGATGCGGTAAATATCATCCTGCGTCTGCTGCGGCAGCGCCGCCGTGACGGACGCGAGCGGATCCTCGCCTGCCGGGACGGAGAGGATCTCATATTTCCTTCCATGCAGCGGGTGAAATTCCAGCGTACATGCGCCGTCTCCGACGCTTCCGATGTAAACGCCCTTTTCGCCCAGCTCGTCAAAGCCGCGCCCCATCGCGCAGCCCGGCCAGGCATAGGCGGTGCGCCCCTCGCGCAGAAGGCCGCTTGCCGCGTGGATGTGACCGAGTGCCAGATAATCGAGGCCGGAGCCTGCGATCTCGGATTTTGAAACGAAGTTGTACGGGCTTTGCGCGTTCAGCGCGTCTGCGTGCAGCACCATCAGGTTGACCGCGCCGTCACGCTCGCAGGTGAAGCCCGCCAGAAGGTCGCGGGCCTCCGGCGCGGTGAACGCTGCACCGTAGACGCGGCAGCCAAGCTCCGGAAACGCGATGGCGCGGATCTGGTTTTCTGTAAAAATGTGCACGTTTTCCGGCCAGCGCTCGGTTTTGTATGCCGAGCCGTCCGCTGCGCAGTCATGGTTTCCCGGCGCAATGACGATCTGCGCGCTGCATCCGGCAAACGCGCGCGCCAGCGCCTCAAGCGTGTCGGGGTAGGCGTTGTCACTGTCAAAGAGGTCGCCTGCCAGCAGCATCAGCTCGCAGCCGTGTGCGTTTGACAGCTCGACCAGCTCCGACAGCAGCGCGCGCTGCTCCTTTCGGCGCTGTGCCGCGCGCTCGGGACTGAGCCCTGAAAACGGCGAGTCCAGATGCAGGTCTGCCGCGTGCAGAAATTTAATCATCCACAGCCACCCTTTCTACTGCTGTACATTTTCCGCTTGCGCCGTCCACGGTAAAGACCGCGCCGCAGAGCCGGCCCGGGCCCGCAGGCCACTCGAAGCGCGAGGTCAGCTCGCCCCGGAACAGGTCGATCGACTGCTCCGGCTTGACGCCGAGCACCGAGCGAAGCGGCCCCGTCATGCCGAGGTCTGTGATATAGCCCGTGCCCTTTTCCAAGATCCGCTCGTCTGCGGTCTGCACATGCGTGTGCGTGCCCCAAACCGCCGACGCGCGCCCGTCGAGATAAAAGCCCATCGCGAGCTTTTCCGACGTGGCCTCGGCGTGAAAATCCACAAAGACCGGGATGCTGCCGAGCTCCGCCAGCACCTTGTCCACGACGAGGAAGGGGTTGTCCGGCCCGAAATCCATGTTGCAGCGCCCGATCAGGTTCACGACCGCGACCGGCCCGATGCGCGTTTCATACACGCTCCAGCCCTGCCCCGGAAGGCTCGGCAGGAAATTTGCCGGGCGCAGGATATACCGGCTCTCGTCGAGATAGGTGCAGATCTCCCGCCGATTCCAGGTGTGGTTTCCGAGCGTGATGACGTCCGCACCCGCATCCAGAATGTCCTCCGCCTGCTGCGGGGTGATGCCGACGCCGGAGGCGTTCTCACCGTTTACAACACAAAAATCGATGCAGTACAGCTTCTTGAGCGGGCGCAGGTGCTTTTTGAGACACCGAAGTCCGCCCGCACCCGTCACATCACCGACTGCCATTACACGAAAGTCCATTTGTTTTCCCTCTGCATTTCTTATTTTTTTTCATTATACCATTTCCCAAAGTCGTTTGCCATGATATACTGAGAAAAAAGTCGCGGTTGGGTGCAACCGGCCGCGAAAAAAATCGTCATCAAAGACAGGAGGCCTTGCCTTGGACGACACAACGATCATCGATCTGTATTGGGCGCGCAGCGAGCAGGCTCTGCATGAGACGGAGCTGAAATACGGCGCTTACTGCCGCGCGATCGCGCGGAATATCCTGAAAAATCCCGAGGACACGGAGGAGTGCGTCAGCGACACATGGCTCGGCGCATGGAATGCCATGCCGCCGAAGCGGCCGTCCATTCTCTCCGCGTTTCTGGGGCGCATCACGCGTAATCTCGCGTTTGACCGCTGGAAGGCGGCGCGCGCGGAAAAACGCGGAGGCGGAGAGCTGCCGCTGGCGCTGGACGAATTGGATGCGTGCATCGCCGCGAAGGGCGGCGTAGAGGCGGAGTTTGACGGCAAGGAGCTTGCGCGCGCCCTCGACGCATTCCTGCGGACGCTCCCTGAGCGCGAGTGCAGCCTTTTTCTGCGCCGCTACTGGTTCGTGGACTCCGTCCGCGACATTGCAAGCCGCTATTCCATGAATGAAAACAATGTAAAATCCATCCTTTTCCGAACACGGGAAAAGCTGCGGAAATACCTCGAGGAGGAGGGGATCACCGTATGAAGCAGGAGATCCTATTTCGCGCCGTCGGCGAGGTCGGGGACGATCTCATCGCGCGCGCGGACAGACCCGTACAAAAAAATAAGACGGTGTGGCTCCGCTGGGCTGCCATGGCGGCGTGCTGCATACTGGTGATCGGCATCGCGGCGTTCGCCCGCATTGCGCTCAGCGGCGCAAAGTCCGCCGCGCCGGAGGCGAATATGCAGGCGGTCTGCGCCGACACTGCCGCACCGGAAACGCCGAGAAGCATCGAGCCGGAAACGGCGATGGCGGAGGAAAAATCCGCCGAAACAGCGGAAAACAGCGAGGAGTATAAGAGCGAGCCCGCCGATGTCCCTGCGGAGAACGACTGCACCACCCCGCAGACAACAGCGCCCTCTGATGCCCCGTGCAGGCTGTATGCTTTCCGTTTTGACGGCCGGCTCTACACGCAGATCCCGGCGGACGGCGTGGATATTCTGCCGGGCGAGCGGCTCGGCACCGTGGAGGAAAGCGATGTTTCTGAGCTGATCGGCTGCGCGGTCTACGCCTGTGACGGCGTGGAGCCATCGTACCGCGTCCTGCTCCTGCTGGACGGGGAGTATCTGCTGTTTGAGCATACAGAGCCGGACGGCGAATGAGCGGCGGGATAAAAAAGTACGCATCCGCGGACAAAAACGCTATGCAACCGCCGCACATTCTGATATAATTGCAGTGCAGAGAACGATAGGGGAGGGTGCCTATGTCAAACGCACTGAGACAGCTTGCAGAGTCCGTCCTGGAGCTGAAAGAGGCCTTTACCGAAGAAGAACTTCTGGCGCACAGCCACCACAAACGGGCGGAGCATGTTTTCCTGCTTGCGCGAAACACCTTCGTTGCCGTGGCGGCGCTGCTGTTTCTGATTTCGCTGTTCCATATCCCGAATGCATATCTGATCAAGGCGATCGCCTATTTCTTCGGCGCGGGCGCATATTTCTGCGAGATCCTGCTGCTGACCGACTGCTTTTCTCAGAAGGTGCCGCACCGTGAGATGTTCATGGCCTACTGCTTCGGCCCGATGTACATCCTGCTCGGGATCAGTTATCTTCTGCACTAAGCCGTAAAAACAATAAAACAATAAAACGCATCCGCGAGCGGCAAAGACTCACGGATGCGTTGTTTTTTGATTTGGGATCAGCCGCGCGCATAGCGCAGGATGTCATGCGCCACGGGCGTGTAAAAGAGCTTTGCGACCTGCTCCGGCTCGCGCGTCTGGGCGAGGATCCACATGAGCTTGGCGCAGACGGCCTCGGTGGTCATATCGAATGCCTCAAGGATCTGCGGGCAGTTGCGGATCTGACGGCCGACCTGATAGACGCCGACATCGCTGCCCTCGTTCTGGACCTGCGTGGTCAGGACGATGGCCTTTCCGGCATCAAGCCCCTGATGGAGCACCTCCAGGAAGCTGCTTCCGGGGTAACTCGGAACACCGCCGACGCCGAAGCTCTCCAGAATGAGGGCGTCGTTGTGCTCCAGCATGTACGCCGCGAGACTGGACGGGACGCCGGGGATCAGCTTGAGCAGCCCGACCCTTTCATTGAGCCGGTCATAGAATACCGGGGCCTCGGAAAAGCCCGTCTCGATGTATTGCAGAAGCCGCCCGTCCTGCACCACGGCAAGACAGGGGTAGTTGATGCTGGAGAATGCCTCATAGCTCTTGGAGCGCGTTTTGCAGGCGCGTGTGCCCTCAATGACCTTGCCGTTGAAGACGATCATGACGCCGTGCAGATGGTCGGAGGCGGCGCAGAGGAACGCGTCCGTCAGATTGACCTTGGAGTCGGTCGAATCGAAGCTGATGGGCTTTTGCGCGCCGGTCAGGACGACCGGCTTTTTTGCGCCCTGAATGAGGTAGGAGAGCGCCGCTGCCGTATACGCCATTGTGTCGGTGCCGTGGCTGATGACAAAGCCGTCGTAGCGCTCATAATGCTCCTGCACAGTACGCGCCAGCGCCACCCAGTTTTCCGGGCGGATGTTGGTGGAGTCGAGACTGAACAGCTGCATACAATCGACTTTGCAGAATTCGGAGACCTTCGGCACGAAGGACAGAAGCTGCTCAGAGGAGAGGGCAGGCCGCAGCCCATCCTGACTGATCTGAGAAGCGATGGTGCCGCCGGTGCCGATCATGAGAATCTTTTTCATAAAAAACCTCCCGCGTTCAGGTCGTGAATTCAGTATAGCATGACGCGGAGGGAATGTCCACCGGGAAAAAACAGCTCCGGGCATAAAAAGGCCGGCCCATGGCAAGACTGTACACCCTTCTTCGAATACGCACTACACCCGTTACCCTTACAGCCAGCTCGGAAACGGCTGCCTCACGGCACACGGGGTGGGCTGCTTAGTGCTGCTTGGTTCCCCACCTGACACGGTTCACAGAGCCCCGTTGCGTAAGACCGAATCTTCAACGCCGCTTATAAGGGTCAGACGATACAATACGTACCCTCGGTCGGGATTTCCTCCCCGCTGTAGCGGATTGCGGGTAACAAGGCACCGCTATCTCCCCGAGTAGTACAGCCTCGCCATGGGTCGGCCACGGCAAGAAAAATGACAGATCAGTCGAGCTTGCTTTCGACGAAATCGACCAGCTCGCCGACGGTGTTGAGCTTTTCCTCCATCTCCAGATCGACGCCAAGCTCTGATTCCAGATCCATGACCATCTCCACGGTGTCGAGCGAGTCGATGCCGAGGGATTCAAACGTGGTCTCGCGGGTGATCTCATCCGCGGAAATATCAAGCTGTGCGGCCAGATAGGACTGGATCTTCTCAAACATGCTATATTCCTCCATCCAACACACCAAAGCAGCCTTCGCGGCGGCCGGTGGCGCGGTTATGTGATAGGAATATCATACGGATTTTTCAGCCAATGTCAAGTGTTGTTTTTCAAGCGGTACGCAAAATGCACGGTTTTTGACGATTTTTGCGCGATTTTCATGAAGAACAGCGACTTTTTCGGCAAAAGGATATGGAGCGGTAGGACGCTCAGTTCAAAAAATCGCGGAGCTTTTTGCTTCTCGACGGGTGCCGGAGCTTGCGCAGCGCCTTCGATTCGATCTGGCGGATGCGCTCGCGCGTGACGTCGAACTCCTTGCCGACCTCCTCGAGCGTGTGCGGCTTGCCGTCCTGAAGGCCGAAGCGCATCCGGAGCACCTGCTGTTCACGCGGGGTGAGCGTTGCCAGCACATCATCAAGCTGCTCGTGCAGCAGCGTGTGGGACGCTTCCTCCGGCGGCTGAGAGGCGTCGGAATCGGGCAGGAAGTCGCCGAGGTGGCTGTCTTCCTCCTCGCCGACCGGCGTTTCCAGCGAGACCGGCTCCTGCGCGATCTTCATGATCTCCTCGACCTTGCTCACCTCCATGTGGAGCTCCTGCGCGACCTCCTCGGTCGTCGGCTCGCGGCCGAGCGACTGCACCATGCTGTGCGAGGTGCGAAGCACGCGGTTGATCGTTTCGACCATATGTACCGGGATGCGGATCGTGCGCGCCTGATCGGCGATGGCGCGTGTGATCGACTGGCGGATCCACCACGTTGCATAGGTGGAGAATTTATAGCCCTTGGTGTAATCGAATTTTTCGACTGCCTTCATAAGGCCGAGATTGCCCTCCTGAATGAGGTCAAGAAGCTGCATCCCGCGCCCGACGTAGCGCTTGGCAATGGACACGACCAGACGCAGGTTTGCCTCGGACATGCGCTTGTGCGCCTCCTCGTCGCCCTCCGCCATACGTTTGGCAAGCGCGAGCTCCTCCTCCGGGGTAAGGAGCTTGATCTTGCCGATCTCCTTGAGATACATCCGCACGGGGTCGTCAAGCTTGCCGTCTCCGAGATCGTCATAGCGCTCCAGCTCCTCGTCGGTGGGCGCGGCCTCCAGCTCGCCGTTTTCGATCGCCTCCATGTCGTCGATCGTGGGGCTGTCCAGCGCGTCGCTGCTGCCGATCAGGTCGAGAACGTCACTGACATCGATCTCCACACCCGCGGCCTCCAGCACGTCGTAAAACTGCTCGGTCTGCTCCTCGGTGGCATCTGCTGCGTCCAGCGCCTCGACCAGTGCCTTGGAGGCGACTTTTTTTGTCTTTTTCGCCTCCTCCAGCAGTGCGGTCAATTTGGCGCGGCTTTCGTCCGTAAGCTCCATTTTCTGAAGCAGTTCCATGTCTTTTGCCATCTCAGCCACCGTATCCTTTCTTTTCCCGGAGACGCTCGGCCATTGCCAACAGCGCCTCGCCGCCCGAGCCGGTTCTGCGTGCGTCCTCCTGACGGATGACGTCCACATAATCGCGCAGGGCATCCTCATTGACGATCTGGTCGTCCTTGTTTGCGACCGCCGAAAGGTGCGCCATCTCCTCGGGAGAGAACGTCCCCTCCAGCGCGCCGAGACTCACCGCTTGACCGGTGCCGTTTCTGGCGGCAAGCTCGGCATAGACCCTGCCCAGAAGCGGGCAGGAAAACTGCTCCGGCCGGAGCGTCACGCTGCCGAGCAGAGCCGGTTCCTTGAGAACGAGCCGCAGAAGTCCTTCCTCCGCCATCGCCGAACGCACGTTGTCATAGCGAATGCCCTTGACATGGGGCTGCTGCTGCTTCGCGGGCGCGAGGTCCTGGGCTTCCTGCTTCTTTTTTTCACGCGCAATGCGCTTTTTGAACGCTTTTTGCACCTCCAGCTTGATGGCGTCGTAGCTGACGCCCGCGGCCTCAGCGGCGCGGCGGCCGTAGACCTCGCGCTCGACCGCGCTCTGGAGCGTGGAGACCATCTCTGCCGCGTCCGACAAGAACGCCACACGCTGGTCATCCTGCGTCAGGTCGTATTTGCGCCGGAGCGATTGGAGGCGGTATTCGGCCTGATTTTCCGACTGATCGAGCAGGAGGCTGAAGCGGTCGGCGCCGAACTTCCGCAGAAACTCGTCAGGGTCCTTCGCGCCCTGCATCCGCAGGATCTTCACCTGAAGACCGACCTTCTCGAGCATCGGAATGGCGCGGCGGGTCGCATTCTGCCCGGCCTCGTCGCCGTCATAGATCAGAACGATCTGATTGGTATATTTCGCAAGAAGATTGGCATGCTCCTCGGTCAGCGAGGTGCCGAGCGACGCGACGGCGCAGTCAAAGCCGTACTGGTGCAGGGCAATCGCGTCCATATAGCCCTCGGTGAGGATGATCCGTCCCTGCTTGCTCTTTTTGGCGATGTTCAGGGCAAAGAGATTTTTCCGTTTGTTAAAAATGATGGTCTCGGGCGAGTTCAGATATTTTGGCGTCGAGTCGTCCATCACGCGCCCGCCGAAGCCGATGATGTTGCCGCGCACATCGATGATGGGGAACATCAGGCGGTTTCGGAAGCGGTCGTAAATGCCGCCCTTCTGCGACTTGACGGCAAGACCTGCCTCCAGCAGCTCCTCCTTGGTGTAGCCCTTTTTCACCATCTCGTCGAGCAGCGACGACCACTCGTTCGGCGCAAAGCCGAGTCCGAAGCGCGTCACGGTCGAGCGCGAGAGCGCGCGCCTTGTGATGTAGCCGCGCGCCTCCTCGCCGCATGGGGCAAGAAGCTGGGTGTGGAAAAACCGTGCCGCGTCCTTGCACAGCGCCCAAAGACGCTCCTGCTTTTTGTAGGTGGAGGCGTATTCGCGGTCATCCGGAACCTCCAGCCCAGCGCGCTTGGCAAGAAAGCGGACGGCATCAGGATAGTCGAGATTTTCGATCTCCATCGTGAAATTGATGACGCCGCCGCCCTTGTGACAGCCGAAGCAGTAGTAGATGCCCTTGTCCGGCGCAACCGAGAAGGAGGGCGTTTTTTCTGAGTGGAACGGGCAGAGGCCAAACAGATTGCCGCCCTTGCGCGTCAGAGAAACGTACTGGCTGACAACATCCTCAATGGGATTGCGGACGGTCAGCTCGTCAAGAAAAGCCTGTGGGAAGGGCATGGAGGGCCTCCTTTCTGCACCCAAAGGCGCGGTTTTTCGCAGCGTTTTGGCGGCTACGGTTCCATTCCGGCTGCCGTCCTATCGGACCTGCCAGGTCGTGGGAATGAACAGCTCCGAGTATTTGTAGACCGCGTAGCGGTCGGTCATACCGGCGATATAGTCGCAGACGATGCGGTCCATGCCGTCAAAGTCGAGCTGCGGAATGAAATCCGCGGGCAGCTTCAGCGGATTTTTGCTGTAATAGTCATAGAGTCTTCGGATGATGTCCTTGGCCTTGGACTCCTCGCCCTTGGCCTTGGAATTGGTGTAGACGCGGGCGAACATGAATGTGCGCAGGCGATCCATCGCTGCGGAGACCTCGGGCTGCATACCGAGCACGCCCGTCTGCTCCGTGTTTTCAATCATGTTCATGACCAGCGTGTTGATGCGCTCGGAGTGCGCGTGGCCGAGGATATCCGTGATGTCGCGCGGAATGTCGGCCTCCGTCAAAAGCCCCGCGCGCATGGCGTCGTCAATGTCGTGATTGATGTATGCGATGCGGTCGGAGGTGCGGACGATCTGCCCCTCGAGCGTTTCGGGGATGAAGCTCCCGGTGTGGCCGAGAATGCCCATCCGCACTTCATAGGTGAGGTTCAGACCCGCGCCGTCACGTTCGAGCTTGTCCACCACGCGCAGAGACTGCTCATTGTGGCGGAAGGGACGCCCGGTGACGTCGCTCAGCGCAGCCTCGCCCGCGTGACCGAACGGCGTGTGGCCGAGATCATGTCCGTAGGCGGCGGCCTCCGCAAGATCCTCATTCAGACGCAGCCCGCGGCAGATCGTCCGCGCGATGCGCGAGACCTCCAGCGTGTGTGTCATGCGGGTGCGGTAATGATCGCCCTCCGGAGAGAGAAAGACCTGCGTTTTGTGCATGAGCCGGCGGAAGGATTTGCTGTGGAGGATGCGGTCGGCGTCACGCTGATAGCAGGTGCGCATCTCGTTGGCCTCCTCGGGGTAGAGCCGCCCCTTCGTTTCGGCGGATCTCTGCGCCAGCGGCGACAGGACCCGATATTCTTCCTGCTCGATGCGCTCCCGAACGGTCATGCGTCCGCCCTCCCTTTTCTATAGCTGGTTTTATATTAGCGTAAAAAAGTGAACTTGTTTTGAACACTTCGTTACTTTTTGACTTTTTCCGCGCGGTAAATGCTTCCTGTCATTTTCGGGAGGACAGTCCCTGCCGAAAGCTCGCGCAGACGCACAGTGAGCGCCTCGAGCTTTGCCTGCGGGATGCAGCCGTGCAGCAGCACATCGGCGGCAAATTCGGTGCTCAGCTCCTCGCCGTCCTGTGCCGCCAGCTCCAGCCGTGCGCGCTCCAGAAACGCATAGCTGCATGAGATATCCACGCAGTCCCACACGCAGCGGCGCGCGATGCCTGCCGCGTCGAGCGCCATTTTGGCGGCCTTTGCATAGGCACGCGTCAGTCCGCCGGCACCCAGCAGGATGCCGCCGAAGTAACGCGTCACGATGCAGACGACATTCTGCACGTTCTCGCGGTCAAAGACCGCCAGCATCGGCTGCCCGGCGGTGCCCTGCGGCTCGCCGTCGTCCGAGGCGCGTACCGCGCCGCTCGCCAGCCGGTAGCAGAAGCAGTGGTGCCGCGCGTCATAGTGCTTCTTTTTCACCGCTTCGATGCAGGCGCGCGCCTCCTGCTCGCTCTCGACGGGATAGACCGCGCCGATGAAGCGGGATTTTTTTTCGATAAGCTCCGCCTCGGCATGTGCCGCGGGGATCAGGTATTCTTCCATAGCCTCTCTCACTCCGCCTTGTATTGCCGCAGCCTTCCGAACAGCGTCTCGTCCATGATCGCCTCGACAGCGATGCCGTCCGGCCGGTACTCGCACGAGAGCACCTTCGCCTGCGAGTGCAGGACATCGACCTGCCCGCCCATCGAGTAGGGGAGCAGCAGCTTCACATGATGAAGCCCGCGGCCCAGAAGTGTTTCCGCTGTTTTCTTCAGCTCCTCGATGCCCATGCCGGTTGCGGCGGAGATGGCGACGGCGTCTCTGCCGCGCGGGATCTCGTCATCGGGGAGAAGGTCGCACTTGTTATAGCAGTCGATGACCGGGACGCCGGGCTTTGCAAGCTCGCCGATCAGCCGCTCGACCACCTGCATATGCGCTGTGCGCTCAGGGTCGGAGGCATCGATGACATGGATGAGAAGGTCTGCGTATTCAAGCTCCTCAAGCGTTGCCTTGAACGCCTCGACCAGATGGTGGGGGAGCTTTGCGATGAAGCCGACCGTGTCCGACAGCAGCACGTCGCAGGTGTCACTGAGCGTGAGCTGCCGCGTGGTGGTGTCGAGCGTGTCAAACAGCCGGTTGTTGGCGGGGATGTCCGCGCCGGTCAGAAGGTTGAGCAGCGTGGATTTTCCCGCATTCGTGTAACCGACGAGCGCCACGACCGGGACGCTGTTTTTGATGCGGCGCTGCCGCTGGACGGCGCGCACCTTGCGCACCTCGGCCAGCTCCTCACGGAGCTTCTGGATGCGCGAGCGGATGTAGCGCCGGTCGGTCTCAAGCTGCGTTTCGCCGGGGCCTCTGGTGCCGATGCCGCCGCCGAGACGGCCCATTTCCTCGTTCCAGACCGTGAGGCGGGGGAGATAATACTGATACTGCGCAAGCTCCACCTGGAGCTTGCCCTCGCGCGTTCTGGCGCGCTGGGCGAAGATGTCGAGGATGAGCGCACTGCGGTCAAGGACCGGCGTTTTCATCAGGTCTTCCAGCGCGCGAAGCTGCGAGGGGGTGAGGTCGTTGTCAAATATAACAAGATTGGCACCGCCGTTTTGTACCATCTGGCGAACCTCGTCGGCTTTTCCCTCGCCGATGAAAGAGTGCGGATCGGGCGTGTGCCTGTTTTGCAGTACCTTTCCCACGCACTCGCCGCCTGCTGTCTCCAGCAGCGCCTCCAGCTCGTCCAGCGTTTTTTCGCTGGAGGTCTCCTCGGGCGTGAAGCAGTCGGCGTTCAGGCCGACCAGAACCGCCCGGTCAATGATGATCTTTTTTTCGTCCATATATGCTCTCCATTGCCGCGTTCGCGCCGCGCCGGTCTGTGACAAAATTCGCAGGGTATGAAAAAAGCCCGCACCGGTACGCGGTGCGGACTTTGCTTCTTACTTCAGGCCGTATTTTCTGTTGAAACGGTCGACACGTCCACCGGTGTCAACAAGCTTCTGCTTGCCGGTGTAGAACGGGTGACACTTGGAGCAAATTTCAACCTTAATGTCCTTTTTAGTAGAACCAGTCTCAATAACTGCACCACACGCGCATCTGATAGTAGTCTGTTCGTACTTGGGATGGATACCTTCCTTCATGAGTTTCACCTCTCTCATCAGATTTCTGTAAAAAGGCAGACTGCCCTTCCCTTGGTTCAAACGCTTGGATAGTATATCATGACTTTTTTCAGAATGCAAGCTGTTTTTTGCTTTTTTCTTCTGGAAATTTGCGGGACGTACTTGTATGGAAGCCGTCACTTTTTCCGATATTTCCGGAACAGCTCCCAGAGAATGACCAGAACCTGAAGCGCGGCGCAGACGATGAACAGAAGCGACAGGTTCGGGAGCCTCAGCGTCAGATACAGACACACGCCGAGCGACCAGATCAGAACCGAGATCGAAATGCTCTGCTGCCAGATGCCCCACCAGAGGCTGGTAAAGACAATGCAGACGATGGAGGCGACAGGCACGGCAAACACGAAGAAAAGCCACGCGCGGAAGGGGACCTCCGCGATGAGGAAGGCGCTGAACAGCGCGGCGGCGATCACGAAAACCAGCGTGACCGACAGCAGCAGGATGAACATGTGATACGCGGGCTTGGACTGCTTCGGCGGCTCGATCTCGCCGATGAGGTTGCTGACGGTGATGCCGTAGAGATCGGCGATCTGCGTCAGGATGAAAATGTCGGGCAGGCTTTCTCCGCGCTCCCATTTTGAGACGGATTTGTCGGAATAGTTCAGCTTCTCAGCGAGCGTGAGCTGCGTGTCGCTATGCGCCTTGCGGTAGGCGGCGATGTTTTTGGAGACTGTCCTGCGCAGCGTGGCTTCATCGACCTTCAAATGGAAAACCTCCTAATAAAGCTCGAAAGCGTTGAAAAATCATCGATTTCTACTCCCAGTAGAGTCCGGCTTTCCGCACAGTTGACCCCGGGAAACGGACGGTAGGGTGACTTTCGCAGGCACAGACGATAAAATAGAACCAGAAAAGAGATGCGCGCTGGCCTTGTGCAGAGGCAGCAAAAGTACGGTGTCATCCGAGCAGAATCTTTTTTCATCATAGCATATTTTTCTTTGCGGCGCAACCCGAAGGCAAAAATGGTTCCGGCATCACACACACCGTGCCGGAGCCATTTTTGCGCCTTGTCCGGGCTGCGCCGCTTGATTTTACAGGACGCGGCTGGTAAAATACAGGCATCGTTACAATATGGGAAAGTGAGAACAATATGGCGATCAGGCTTGTCGCCGTCGACATGGACGGCACATTATTAAATGAAGAAAAAAAGGTCACCTCGCGCACACAGCGCGCCGTGCACGACGCCATCGCCCACGGGCTGGACGTCGTTTTCTGCACGGGACGGACGCTTTGCGAGTGTGACGAGATCATTGCCGCGCTGCCGGAGGTTCGGTACCTGATCTCCAGCAACGGTGCGCGCGTCTGGGATCTGCACGAAAACCGCATTTTGACAGAGCACTGCTTCGCGCCGGAGCGCAGCCTCTGCCTGACAGAGCGGCTGCTGGCCTTTGACGGGCTGATCGCCGTCTTTACCGGAACGCGGATCACGACCTGCAAGGGCTGGGAGCAGCGTGCCTTTGACGTGTTCACGCCGGTCATTGCACGGCACACGGTAAAATACTACCATCCCGACGAGGCACAGCTGGACTATGCGGCCGGCAAGCACGGCGCGGTCGAGAAGATCTTCTGCATGTTCGTCTCCGAGGCGGAGCGTGACCGCGCATGGGACGCCGTACGTGATATCCCCTGCGATATCGTCGTTTCAGCGGCGGACAACCTTGAACTGACGGAGCCAGGTGTCAACAAGGGCGCCAGCCTCGCGGGCCTGATGGAGCGGCTGGGTCTCGTGCCGGAGGAGGTCATGGCCATCGGCGACAGCGGAAACGACGTGAGCATGCTCTCCTATGCGGGGCTTCCGGCGGCCATGGGCAATGCCGACCCGCAGCTCAAGGCGCTGGCAAAGCTCGTGCTGCCGACCAATGAGGAGGACGGCGTGGCGTGGGCGCTTGACCGCCTGACGGCGGGGACGCTGCTGCAGGGCTGACAGGGCAGAGGCAGAAAGCGAAACACATTATATTTGTATCAACATTACACGGTAAGGAAAAGGAGTGCGCATCATGGAAAAGAGCATCGGCATCCTCGGCGGCATGGGGCCGCTGGCAACGGCGGATCTTCTGCGGAAGATCGTTCTTTTGACCAAGGCGGAGAAGGACGGCGACCACGTTCGCGTGTTCATCGACGACAATCCGCGCATCCCGGACCGCACGGCGGCCATTCTTGCGGGCGGCGAAAACCCGCTGCCGCAGATGACGGATTCGCTGGAAAAGCTCGAAAAATGCGGCGCGAGCTGCATCATCATGCCCTGCAACACGGCGCACTATTTCCTGCCGGAGCTGCAAAAAAGGACAAAAACACCGTTTATCAGCATGCTGGAAGCGACGGCGAAGGCGTGCGCCGCGCGCTATCCCGGAAAGACGGCGGCGGTGCTCGCCACGCGCGGAACACTGGCGACGGGGCTGTACGAGGAAGCGCTGGCGGCGGAGCATGTGCCGCATCTGATCCCGGATGAGTCGGAAAAGGATGCGCTGATGCACCTGATCTACGATGTGGTCAAGGCCTCAAAGCCGCTCATGCCGGAGCAGGCGCACTGGGAGGCGCTTCTGCGCGGCCTTCGCGCAAAGGGCGCGGACTATTTCATCCTCGGCTGCACGGAGCTGCCCATCGTGGCACAGGAGCTTCCGCAGGCAGGGCCGTTCATCGATCCGACGGCGGAGCTTGCACGCGCAGCCATCCGTTTCTGCGGATACGAGACGATGGAGTGAATTGACTTTCGTCAAAATGACACAATTGAGATTGGATTTTTAATACAGTTTGTCAAATTTGCACCACCGGGTTAGAAAAATCTTTACACTTCTTAACAGCATCGCTATAATTATTTATATCGAAAGAGTTGAGAGACTTTCGACAGAATGAGAGCTATGAGGTGAAAGGATTTATGAAAGAAAAGAAGAAAATGAATCTTGGCGTCAAGATCCTGCTTGGTATGGTGCTCGGCATTGTTGTCGGCGCGATCCTGTGGCTGGCTCTTGGAGTCGACAAGGCGAACGAGATCGCAACGGCGTACATCAAACCCTTCGGCGATATCTTTGTCAATCTCTTAAAGTACATCGTAGTGCCGCTGGTCCTGCTGTCCATCATGGATGGCGTGATCTCGATGGGCGACATCGGCAAGGTCGGCAAGATCGGCTGGAAAACCGTTGTCTACTTCCTCTGCACGACGGCCATCGCCTGCGTGATCGGCCTCGTCGTGGCAAACATCTTCAAAGGCTCGTTCCGTGTGCTGGAAATGGCGGAGGACGCAGCGTATGAAGCGAAAAACGCCAACATCATGGACACTGTAAAGGGCATTTTCCCGTCCAACTTTATCGATCCGCTTCTCAATTCCGCGATGCTCCAGATCATTGTGATCTCCCTTTTCTTCGGCTGCGGCATTCTTGTCGCCGGCGAGAAGGGCAAGGTGGCGGCAGACGTCGTCAGCTCCTTCAACGAGGTCACGCAGAAGGTCATGACCTTCATCCTGGCAGTTTCCCCGATCGGCGTTTTCTGCCTGATGACCTGGGTCGTCTCCAACCAGGGCCCGAAGATCCTCGGCGATCTTGGCCTCGTCCTGCTGGCAGCCTACATCGGCTACATCATCCACGTTGTCCTTGTTTATACGCTTTCTGTTAAGGTTTTCGCAAAGATGAGCCCGGCGAAGTTCTTCAAGGGCGTTCTTCCCGCAGCCATCTTCGCCTTTACCTCCACCTCCTCCGTTGCATCCCTGCCTGTTTCCAAGGAATGCTGCGACGATATGGGTGTTGAGAGCGACATCTCCTCCTTCGTCCTGCCGCTCGGCGCGACGATCAACATGGACGGCACCGCGATCTATCAGTGCGTTGCGGCGGTCTTCCTTGCAAAGTGCATCGGCGTGGATCTGAACTTCAGTCAGATGGTCATGATCGTCGTCACGGCAACGCTCGCCTCCATCGGCACCGCCGGTACCTCCGGCGCCGGCATGATCATGCTGGCGATGGTCCTCGAGTCCGTCGGCATCGACCCGACCTACATCGGCCTGATCTACGGCATTGACCGTCTGTTCGACATGGGCCGTACTTCCCTGAACGTCATCGGCGACGCCTCCTGCGCCGTCTGCGTCAACCACTGGGAAGGCCGTACTGCCAATGTGAAGCAGTAAGAAAACGGTAAAAAATTGTGCATAACTCCCAAATACCCGCCGCTTTTTGCGGCGGGTATTTATTATACTTGCCTTTTCAAATTGGAAATGGTATACTAAACTTAGAAATCTGCGAAAGCGGAAAGAAAACACAAAAGGGAAAGGTGCAATAAAATGAGCGCTGCTTACAAAGATCGTACCACGGAAGAACTGAAACAGGAATATGCCGCCGTTAAGACGGAATTTGAAGCGCTGAAAGCGAAGAATCTGAAGCTCAACATGGCACGCGGCAAGCCCGGCCGTGAACAGCTTGACCTTGTATCCGATATTCTGACGGTTCTGGCAAAGCCGGAGGACTGTGTTGTTGACGGTGTGGACGCGCGCAATTACGGCGAGCTGACCGGCCTGAAGTGTGCCAAGGAGTTCTGGGCGGATATGCTCGGCTGCAAGCCGGAGGAATGCTTCGTCGGCGGCAATGCCTCGCTTACGCTGATGTTTGACACCATCACCAAGGGCTACACGCACGGCATGCTGCATTCGGAAAAGCCGTGGTGCAAGCTGGACACCGTCAAGTGGCTGTGTCCCGCACCCGGTTATGACCGCCACTTCAAGATCACGGAGGCGTATGGCTTCGAGATGATCACCATTCCCATGACCGCCACCGGCCCCGATATGGATATGATCGAGGATCTGGTCAAGGATCCGGCTGTCAAGGGCATCTGGTGCGTGCCGAAGTACTCCAATCCCGACGGCATCATCTATTCGGATGAGACCATCCACCGCCTCGCCGCACTCAAGCCCGTTGCGCCGGACTTCACCATCATGTGGGATAACGCCTACTGCGTGCATGAGTTTGACGGCGACTTCGTCCCGTTTGAAGACATCCTGACGCTCTGCCGTGAGGCGGGCAACCCGGACATGGTCTATGAGTTCGCATCCACGTCCAAGATCACGCTGCCCGGCGCCGGCTTCTCCGTTATGGCCACGTCCGAGGCCAACCAGGCCTATATGCAGAAGCTGCTGACCGTGCAGACCATTTCCTATGACAAGGTCAACTCCCTGCGTCATGTGCGCTACCTTAAGAATAAGGCACATACGATCGAGCTGATGAAGAAGCACGCTGAGATCCTGAATCCGAAGTTCCAGTGCGTGCTGCGCCACCTCGACGAGCAGATCGCGCCGCTCGGCATTGCGCAGTGGCGTCGTCCGAAGGGCGGCTACTTTATCTCCTGCAACACGGCTCCGGGCCTTGCCAAGCGCACGCTGGCGCTCTGCAAGGAAGCGGGCGTCGTCATGACCGGCGCAGGCGCAACGTTCCCGTACGGAAAGGACCCGCAGGACTCCAACATCCGCATCGCGCCGTCCCTGCCGCCCGTGGCAGAGCTGGAGCAGGCAATGGAGATCTTCTGCACGAGCATGAAGCTCGCCGCATTGGAGCAGCTCCTCGCCTGAAAATAAGATAAAAAGACAAAAGGAGGGCGTAGGCTCTCTGCTGGTAAGACAGTAAAATTCAAATTTCGTGGAACAGGCATGATCTCGGTCATGCCTGTTCCGCTTTTAGCAGCTCATCCACGGGAATGTAGCCCACAAGGTCGTACTCGATATGTACCTTCTGCCTGCGCTTGCCGCTGGACTTGTCAGGTGCTTCCACATAGACCGCCTTGACAAGCTCTCTGAGGGCATAGGGGGTCAGCTCCGTGAGGGTGCTGTTCCTCTTTACCCGCTGAACAAACTGCTCTATATTCTCTGCCTGCTGTTCCTGTTCATGGATTTGCTGTTGCAGACCTTTGACCTCGGCTTTGAGGTCTTTTTGTTCCTCGGTGTAGTTTTTGCTCATCATGGCGAAGTGCGCGGTTTATTATTATGTGCGAAAGAGCTAATAAGCTCCGACGCACTTATTTTTTTACGCAGAAACGGAGGCGAGGCTATGAAATACGAGTGCTTAAAGCTCGAGGAGCGGCGGATTATCGAGGAAATGTACGCAAAGGGCGCAAAGCCGGGCGAGATTGCCGAGCGCGTCGGCAAGTGCCAAGCGACCATATACCGCGAGCTCGAGCGAGGCAAGACCGGGGAAACGGACTCCCGCTTTCGTCAAGGGTATAGCGCGGCGGTAGCGGAGGCTCGAGTAAATCGGTCGTACCGAAATAGAGGCCGTCGGAAAGCGGCTCAATAAAGAAACGGAGGTTACTCATACCATGATTTACACACTCGAGAAAAGACATACTTTCGGCGGCGGAACAATGTCGGCCCATTGGGAGGTACGGAGCTACCCCCAGAGAAAAAAGCAGGATCGGACAGGACAGGATGCGGGAGCGCGAGAGCTACCGGGAGATCATTTTGGAGAACATCGACTACGATATCCTCACCCAGGATGAAAAGCTGGACAGGGACCGTCTGGACGAGCTGGTGGAGCTCATGGTGGATACCGTCTGCTCCAACCGGGAGATGATCCGTATCGCCGGGGACGACTACCCCGCCGAGGTGGTGAAGTCCCGGTTCTTGAAGATCGACAGCTCCCACATCGAGTATGTGCTGGAACGGATGCGGGAGAACACCACCTATCTCATCCAGCCTCTCCTGTATCTCCCGCATATCCGCTTTGTACGCGCCGCCTCCGGCGTTGAGCCGCTTGGCGATCTGATTGACGTTCCGACCAATGGCGGACAGAGCGGCGTTCATCCGCTTGATATCCGTGGTGTCAAGCTGGATGATATACCCGTCTATCGCCATCTTCCGCAGATACGCGCCGTACCGCCGTGTGGGGAGCTGCGCCATCTTTTCATCTATGAGCCGTTTTTTCTCCTCCGTCACATAGAATTTCATCTGAATGTTCCGCTTTCGGTTCGCCATGGGCAGCCTCCGTTTCTTATAAGGGTCTGGGGTCTCGCCTGTCGGCTCGGTCGGCGCTTCAAAGCGTTTCACGCTTTGAGGTCTCCACCGGAGACCCGCGCCCCAGCAAGCAATTTTGACTGTTCGGGCAGGGGACCTGAACAGCGCAAAATCCGCAAGCGGGTACTCGCTTGCTGTGCTTGCTGACTACTTCGTACCCCCCGTATTTCCCCCTCTACCCATACTACAATCCGAGCAGGGCGTTTTTGCCAGTTTCGGGGGATTTTTTCAAAAAAATCAACCTTATCCGCAACTTTTCTCTGAACACCTCGCCGGATGCCTTGTGTTTCTTCGGATATTCGTATATAATGTATTGTGTTGAATAATATCCATGCGGAGGTGCGGTATGAACGGGATCAAGGGCTATATCTCCATTCGGGAGGCGTCCTACCGTTGGGGCGTGTCAGAGCGGCGGGTCAACCAGTATTGCGCCGAGGGGCGGATCCCCGGCGCGTCCCGGTTCGGGCGCTCATGGGCGATCCCGGAGGACGCGGAAAAGCCGTCCGACCCGCGCAGAAAAGCCGCAGAAGGAGGCGATGGGCATGGTTTCCGATGAAGCTGCATACCGGCGGTATTTAAGCGGAGAGGAAAAGGCTGCCGACCTGCTGGCCGAGCGCTACGGCGATGCGCTGACGCTATACATAAACGGATACATAAAGGACATTCACGAGGCGGAGGATCTGATGATCGAAGCTTTCGCACAGCTTTTTGCGAAGGAACGGCTTATCGGGGGCAAGGGCAGCTTTAAGGCATACCTTTACAAAACCGCTCGCCACCTTGCCCTTCGGCATAATCAGAAACACCGTTTTGTGTTCCTGCGCTTGGATGAGCTGGACTTCGAGCCGCAAAGCGACACCCTGATCGATACTGATCTGCTTCGCAGCGAACGAGACCGCCAGCTTTATGATGCGCTTGAAAAGCTGAAAGCAGAATACCGGGAAGCGCTTTATCTGGTCTATTTTGAAGATATGAGCTATCGCGACGCGGCAACGGTCATGAACAGGAGTGAGAGCCAGATCACAAAACTGGTCTACCGCGGAAAGCAAAGCCTGAAAGCGATTTTGGAGCAGGAGGGATTTTCATATGCGGACAAATGAAGCACGTGCCCGCCTGATTCACAGGCGGACAGCGGAAATCAAACAGGAGCGTCGAATAAAAAGACAGCGCCGACTGGATGCGGCGTGCATGGCGGTCTGCCTGCTTCTGGTCATCGGCATCGGCGCACTGATGCCGGGACTGATGAGAAACACAGCGGACGGCGGGATCGTCCACCCCTCTGGGACGGCAAGCCTGCTCGGAAGTCATGCTGCGCTGGGTTATATCATAATGGGGCTTCTGGCGTTTCTTCTTGGGGTTTGCGTGACGGTTCTTTTGTACCGTCTGCGCCGGAGGGAGGAAAGAAAGAGGCGGGAGGATGCTGAAGATGGAGAGCTTTGAACTCATTGACAACTTCTTTCAGATCGTGGTGCTCCTTTGTGCCGCCGCTGCCGCAGGCATTTTTGCTCTGCGGCGCAGGAGCCGTGATCTTTTGATCCTGTCCCTCGCCTATGCCTGCTTCGCCATGGGAACAATGTACTATGTGCTGTATCTGGTCATCATCGGTATCTGGCCGCAGGTTTTCTATGTGGCGGAGATCTCCTGGCTGGCTGCGTGGCTCTTTTACCTATCCATGCAAATATTGCGGACAGAGGGAATGAAGCTTCGTGTTTCGCTCCCTGCCGGAGCCGCGGCTGCGATCATTGCAGCGGTTGCTTTTCTCGACCACGATTTTGGCCCGTCTTATTTTGTTTCCGCACTGTTTGCGCTTACGGCGGGCGCGACCGTGTATCTCTCGGTGTCCCATACAGCACGGCGGCTTGTATCGAAAGAGGGATATTCTGATGGTCATCTGTGTTGTGCTGCAGGTGCTGCTGTATCTGATTTCTAATTTCACGCACGACTATACGCGCTTTCAGCTCTACTATGCTGTGGATCTTGCGCTGACGCTGTCTATGGCGGCGCTGCTGCCCCTGACGCTGCGGGAGGTGAAGCAGGCTTGACCTATATTGAAAACATTTTCCTCTGCCTTGCGCTTCCGCTGATTTTATCCATGTTTTTCATCCAGGGGCGCGTTCGGCGCTATGCGCTGTTTTTGACCGTCGGTATGGCCGTTTGTCTGCTCAGCGCCTATGCCAGCAGCTTCTTCATGGGGCAATACGGTGTGGACGGCACAGTTGCCGCCATCGAGATTACGCCCGTATGCGAAGAAGTCATGAAGCTTCTGCCGCTGCTGTTTTTCTATCTGGTTTTCGAGCCTGAGCCGAAAGAGATGCCGGCGGCAGCCATTGTGATCGCCGTAGGCTTTGCTACCTTTGAAAACGTCTGCTACCTGACGGAAAACGGCGCGGCCAATTTTAACTTTCTGCTGATCCGCGGGATCTCCGCCGGGGCGCTGCATCTTCTCTGCGGCGTTCTTTCCGGCTTTGGTGTTTCTTATGTCTTTCGCCGCCGTTGGCTGGCAGCGACCGGCGCTGTGGGCATTCTCGGCGCCTGCATCGGCTTCCACGCCATCTACAATCTGCTCATCACAGCGGACGGTGTGTGGAAAACGGCGGGATACCTCTTTCCGTCGCTGCTCCTCCTCTGCCTATACGCAGCAAAGCAGCTGCTGCCAAGGCAGAACATTTCCTTTGAATAGTACAGATTTCGTGCACAGAGCCGTTCCAAATTCGGGGCGGCTCAATTTTTTTGAATTTTTTCGATTTTGGGTGGAAGGATTTTGGATTTCATGTCTTTTAGGAAGTAGAGGGTCGTTGATTGACCTTGGTAACGAAAAGCGAAAGGAGGCATTGAACATGACCGGCAGAGCTGGGAGCCGGATGTCGGAGATCCGGCGAAGAACGCGGCAATATAGGAAGCGGTACGAAAGGCGCGTGCTTTCCACCTTAAGCGTGTGCAGTCTGCTTCTCTTTGCCGAGATCGGTATTCTTTTGCGGAAGGTACAGTCAGGTGGCGTCCCCACCGTGGCGGACAGCTATGGCTCTGTGCTGCTGCAAGGAGGCGCAGGTGCATACATTGTAGTCGGTATCGCGGCTTTCACGGCGGGTGTGGCAATGACCGTGATCTGCATCCGATGCAAAAGGAAACATACGATCCGCATGGAGGCTGCGGAAGATAAGGAGGAGGAATCAACATGAAAAAACGACTGCTCAGCATCCTGCTTATGTGCTGTATGGTGTTGACGCTGCTGCCGGTGACGGCACTGGCGGAGGACTCGGCCTACACCGTGGGCGAGGACACCAGCGTATCAGCGCGGGCGCTTGACGGAACCGCCGGAACAAAGTTGAAAGCGGACAACATCGACGCCTATGTCGCCAGCGGCCTGGGCAGCGGCGTGTATACGCTGGCGGAGGACGTGACCATCTCCGACACGCTGCGGGTCACGGGCGAGGCCACGGTAGATTTGAACGGCCACATCCTGCGGTATGACGAGGCGGCAGACCCGGGCAGCATCTTCCGCGTCGAGGCGGGCAAGACCCTGACCCTGACCGACAGCCGCCCTGAGGCGGAGCATGAGGATGAGACCCTTCCCGCAGGCGGCCTCATCACCGGCGGCAAGGGCTACCGGTATGACGGCGGCGGTGGCGGCTATCATATCTATTATTACTATGGCGGCGGCGTGTATGTGGAGGCGGGCGCGTCCTTCGAGCTGGCGGGAGGCACCATCTATGCCTGCGGCGTCCAGAGCGGAGCGAATCAAGCGTATGGCGGCGGCATCTATGCCGATGGCGGCTCCGTCACCATGTCCGGCGGCGCGATCCGGAGCTGCGCTGTCTCAGCCGATTACGGTGCCAGCGGCGGCGCGATCTATGCCAAGGCCGGCTCCGTCACCATGTCCGGCGGCGTCATCAGCGGCTGCTCTGCCATGGACGGCGGCGGCATCTTGACATCCGGGTGTACCGTCCAGATCACCGGCGGCCGCATCGAGAACTGCAAGGCAAGCGAACGCGGCGGCGGCCTGTCTGTCAGCGGCCACACAAACGGCCCGGTGTCTGTTCTGGACGCTGTGATCTCCGGCTGCGAGGCGGAAAACGGCGGCGGCGTGGCCCTGATCGTCTTTGCTGAGTTGGAGCTGGGGGAGAATGCCCGCATCACGGGCTGCAAAGCCACCAACGGCGCTGCGATCTACATGGACCTTGAAGCGACCCCTACCGTCAACTATCCCGGCTGCTTCCTCTATGCCAACGGCGGCCAGGTGGAGGGCACAGTGTATGTGGGAACGAACAAGATTGGCACAAAAAATAACTACTTAGACTCCGTAAAGGCCACCAACGCCATCGACCACACGGACGGGAAGCCTACCACGGTCTTTACCGGCGATGTCTCCTGCGAGGGCGACATAAGGGGCGGTATTTTCCATGGCAGCGTCACCGTGACGGACTCTAATGGGGACATGGGCACAGCGTGGGAGAAATTCTGCAGCAACCTCTCCGGCGGCACGTTCTACGGCCCTGTCACCACGGAGTGCCATGTCTCCGGCGGCACATACTATGGCGGGCTGACTATGGAAAAGAACGCAAAGCTCAGCGGCCAGCCCATGAACACCGGCACTGTGATCAATGACAAGACCAACATCCCCAACCCCAACGGCACGCCTGTCACCGTGACCTATGACTACGGTGAGCGGGGCGGGATCTACGCCAAGCAGATCGTCCAGGCGGGCGAGAAAGCTATTGAGCCGGATGTACCCAGCAGACAAGGTTATCAGTTCACGGACTGGTATCTGGACGACACGAAGTATGACTTCGACACCGCTGTGACGGAGGACATGACCCTGACAGCCAGATGGACAGCAAATCAGTACACCATCACCTTCGACACCGACGGCGGCAGCGCCATCGAGCCCATCACGCAGGACTACGGCACGCAGATTACCGCACCTGCCGACCCGACAAGAGAGGGTTATACTTTCATCGGTTGGGATAAGGCGATTCCCGCGACCATGCCCGCCGAGAATCTGACGATCACCGCGCAGTGGACGATCAATCAGTACACCATCACCTTTGACACCGCTGGCGGCAGTGCCATCGCACCCATTACACAGGACTATGGCACGGCAATTACCGCACCTGCCGCTCCCATCAGGACCGGCTACACGTTTGCCGGCTGGAGTCCTGCGCTCCCGGCAGCGATGCCCGCCGAGAATATGACCGTCACGGCGCAGTGGCGGGTCAACCGGTACACCATCACCTACGATCTGGACCGCGGCACGGCCGATGACAATCCTACCGGCTATACCGTCGAGACGGAGACCTTCACCCTCAAAAACCCCACACGCCCCGGCTACATCTTCTCCGGCTGGAGCGGCACCGGCCTGACGGGCGAGGATAACCTGACCGTCACCATCCCGAAGGGCAGCACCGGCAACCGCAGCTATACGGCGCACTGGCGCTACAACGGCGGCTACAGATACTACACCATCAAGGCAACTGCCGGGGCTGGCGGCTCCATTTCTCCCTCCGGCAATGTCAGCGTCCGCGAGGGCAGCGATCGGACCTTCACCATCACCCCGGACAAGGGCTATGCCGTCTCCAACGTCAAGATTGACGGCAAGAGCATCGGCGCGGTGCGGAGCTACACCTTTGAAAACGTGAGACACGCGCATACCATCGAGGTCATCTTTATGAAGGCTGGCGGCAACCCCCAGACCGGTGTGTTTGTGGATGTAGCCACCGGCAGCTATTAT
>ENA-OPVH01000507-OPVH01000507.1-human-gut-metagenome-genome-assembly--contig:-NODE-507-length-25597-cov-4.721557_pt1 | contig 25597 bp, 20 predicted proteins | sample MGYA00241494_ERZ501980 | MGnify/ENA primary metagenome ERZ501980 (study PRJEB25962, sample SAMEA1964914) | human gut metagenome | biome: human gut; feature: human-associated habitat; material: faeces... | reverse complement strand
GCGAAGGCCGCGGCGGGAGATAAGCCCATACTCCGCCTTCTGCCGATAAAGCAGAAGAAATACGGCGTGGTAGCCACGGGAAGCGAAATATCAAAGGGGATAATCGAGGATACCTTCACGCCGGTGATAGAGGAAAAGATGAGGGAATATGGCTGCCGAATGATGGCCCACGCAACGCCGGGGGACGACGACAAGGCTATTACCGCCGCCATAAAGCAGATGATAGATGACGGGGAAGAAATGGTCATATGCACCGGCGGCATGAGCGTGGACCCGGACGACCGCACCCCCCTCGCCATACGCAACAGCGGCGGACGTGTTGTTCTCATCGTTTCATACGGCGCGCCGGTGCTGCCCGGAGCAATGTTCCTGCTTTCATACAATAAAAACGGAATACCGGTATGCGGCCTTCCGGGCTGTGTTATGTACGCCAAGCGCACCATATTTGACATAGTGCTGCCCTACCTCCTCGCGGATGAGCCGGTGACAGCGGAGCTGCTCAGCGGCCTCGGCAACGGCGGCCTCTGCCTCAACTGCAAGGTCTGCCACTATCCCAACTGCGGCTTCGGCAAGGGCGCATGATACGGACGCGAAGGTGTTTTGTATATACTTTATTTAAATACAAAAGGAGAAATAAGAAATGAAGAAGCTTTTTGCAATGCTGATTGCTGCCGTGATGGTACTCAGCTTTGCGGCCTGCGCCGCCCCCGCCACCGAGGAGACGGCCGCGCCCGAAGAGACCGTTCCCGAGGCAGAGCCCGTGGAACTGATTGTATTCGCCGCCGCTTCCATGACGGAGACCATGAACCAGATAGCGGAGCTGTATAAGGCCAAGGCGCCCAACGTTACGCTGACTTATAACTTCGATTCTTCCGGTACCCTGAAGACCCAGATACAGGAAGGCGCCGAGTGCGACCTGTTCATTTCCGCAGGCCAGAAGCAGATGAATCAGCTGGATATTACTGCCGATCCCGAAGTGAACACCGACAAGCTGGACTTCGTGCTTGAGGGCACCCGCGTAAACCTGCTTGAGAACAGGGTCACTCTGTGCGTACCCGAGGGCAACCCCAAGGACATCAAGGGCTTTGACGACCTGGCCGATAAGCTGAAGGAGGGCTCTGTTCTTATGGCGATGGGCAACAGCGACGTTCCCGTTGGCCAGTACACCCAAAAGATACTCGCTTTCTACGGCCTTGACGAAGAGAAGCTGGCCAAGGACGGCGTTATCACCTACGGCACCAACGTAAAGGAAGTCACTACTCAGGTAACTGAAGCTTCCGTTGACTGCGGCGTTGTATACTGCACCGATGCCTTCAGCGCAGGGCTCACCCCCGTGGATTACGCCACAAAGGAAATGTGCGGCCAGGTCATCTATCCCGCCGCCGTGCTGAACGTGAGCGGGAATCAGGAAGCCGCAAAGGAGTTCCTGGCATACCTCCGGACCGATGAAGCCATGAAGGTATTCGAGGCCGTAGGTTTCGCGCCTGTGGCGTAAGCTATGGATTGGTATCCGCTTTACAATTCTCTTAGAATAGCCGCAATAAGCTGCGTGCTGGTGTTTTTTGCGGGCATTTTTGCAGCTTATTATGTGGCGAGGCTGCCACGCGCCGTAAAGGGCATACTGGATGTCATACTGACTCTGCCAATGGTGCTGCCGCCTACGGTAGTAGGTTATTTCATACTTCTGGTCTTTGGTGCCAAGCGCCCCCTGGGCATATTCTTTGCCCAGTACGGCATAAAGTTCGTAATGACGTGGTACGGCGGCGTGCTGGCCGCTGCGGTTGTGGCATTTCCTCTCATGTACCGCACTGCCCGCGGAGCCTTCGAGAGCTTTGACGATACCCTGGCATACTCCGCTCAGACCCTCGGCCTCTCGAACACATACATATTCTGGCGCATAAGGATGCCCTACTGCCGCCAGGGCATACTGGCGGGCACGGTGCTGGCCTTTGCGCGGGCGCTGGGCGAATATGGCGCAACAAGCATGCTCATAGGCTACACCCCCGGCCGCACCGCCACCATATCCACCACGGTTTACCAGCTGTGGCGGACGAATGACGAGGCGGGGGCCTTCTTCTGGGTTATGGTGAACCTCGGCATATCCGCCGTGGTGCTGCTCATAGTCAACATGCTGGAGCGCAGAACCAAGGGAGGCAGAGCATGAGCCTTATAGTTGACATAAAAAAGCGGCTTGGTTCCTTCAGCCTTTCCGCACAGCTGGAAGCGGGGGAGGGAGTCACGGGCATACTGGGCTCCTCCGGCTGCGGCAAGAGCATGACACTCAAGTGCATCGCGGGCATAGAACGGCCGGACAGCGGACACATAGAGCTGGACGGCGTGGTACTCTACGACAGCAGAAAGCGCATAGACCTTCACCCCCAGCAGCGCAGGGTGGGCTATCTTTTTCAAAATTACGCCCTGTTTCCCAATATGACTCTCAGGCAAAATATACTCTGCGGCCTCAGGAACCAGCCTGATAAAGCTCAGCGGGTAAAAGAGGCGGACGATATGATAGCCATGATGGGCCTTCAGGGGCTGGAAAAGCACAGGCCGTACCAGCTTTCAGGCGGCCAGCAGCAGCGGGCGGCGCTGGGCAGGATACTGGTGAACAAGCCAAGGCTTCTGATGCTGGACGAGCCGTTTTCCGCGCTGGATACATATCTTAGGGAGCGGCTTCAGGCGGAGATGCGGGAACTGCTGAAAAATTACGGCGGCCCGGTCCTGCTCGTTACGCACAGCAGGGACGAGGCTTACAGACTTTGCCGGAGTATCGCTGTGATGGATCAGGGAAGCACGACCCCTCCGCGCCCAACAAAGGAGCTTTTCGAGGATCCGCATACCGTAGCCGCCGCAAACCTTACCGGCTGCAAGAACATATCGCGGGCGGAGAAACGGGGAGAGCACCAGCTGTATGCCGTAGACTGGGGCGTTACCCTTACTGCCGCCGCCCAGCTGCATGACGGACTTTGTGCCGTAGGCGTGCGGGCGCACGACATACTTGAGGAGGAACGCCATAACAGGTATGCTATAGTCTGCGGGAAGCCAATAGAGGACCCCTTCGAGCTGACGCAGCCCTTCACGTTCGCGTGCCAAGGGGATAAAAAAATGCTCCTCTGGGTAAAGCTGCAAAGGCGCGAGCCGTATAGCGCCCCCAAGGAAGTGGGCATAGCGCCGGATAAGGTGCTGCCGCTGTACGAAAAATAAATAAAACAAAAAGCCGGTGGACTAAGCCGGCTTTTTGCTTTAGGGGGAGAAATCTTTATGGATGGAGTTACTATCTGCAAGTTCTTTCCTTCTGTGATTGTTATATTACCAGCAAAATGTGGCGAGAAAATGCAGATTAAGTGTACAATCGGTAAAGTAGGTATTAAAAAAGATTGAATAGGGCTTTTGGCCCTTCTACTTCAATATAGCCTCTTTTACGGCGCTGGCAAGCTCGGCGGGCGTTTCGCCCCGGGCTGCATTTATGCCAAGCGCTTCCGCCCAGCTCACATTTTTGATGACGGCGGCCGGGAAGCCCCCTAACAGCCTGTTCCTATACTCCTGCTCCTGAGCCATGAACCGCTCAAAGTCGTCCACCCTTATGAGCCGCAGGGCGATCCCTTGTACGGCGAGGTACATGGCGGCCTTCCTGGCAAGCTCCTCCTGGGCAGCGTCAAAAAGCAGCGCCCCGTCGCGTAAGCCCTTGTGTGGGTCGGCTATGATGTACGCCCCCTTATGCATGTCTTCCTTTGGTGTAACGTAGCAGCTGTCCATAAAAACCTCCTAATCAGAGTTTCGAAAAAGTGGCTAAAGACCACTTTTTCGAGTTTTTTTCGGTTTTTGCCTCTCACATCCGTTCCCGGGCGGCAAAACCCGCAAAGTACAAAAACCTTCGGTTTTTATCCGTTTTGACGCACATGTCGCCAAAGCCGGAATAAACTTAAGGGGCTGTGGCCCCTTAACAACCCTGGGGATTCTTTCGACAGACTAAAAACGCAGCGTGTAAAAAAATCGGAGAAGCGGGGAACCCGCTTCTCCGAAAAGCTAAGCTTTAAATCAGACAAGGCCCTGAGCCATCATGGCGTCTGCAACCTTCTTGAAGCCGGCGATGTTGGCGCCTGCTACCAGGTTGTAGCCCAGACCGCACTCTTCAGCTGCCTTGGCGGAGGCGGCATGAATGTTGGTCATGATGTGATGGAGCTGGGTATCGACTTCCTCGGCCTTCCAGGCGAGACGCTCGGAGTTCTGGCTCATTTCCAGACCGGAGGTGGCTACGCCGCCGGCGTTGACGGCCTTGGAGGGAGCTACTACGAGGCCCTTGCCCATAAGGAAGAACAGAGCTTCGTTGGTGGTGGGCATATTGGCAACTTCGATGTAGTACTTGGTGCCGTTGGCAAGGATCTGCTCAGCTTCGGGCATACCGATCTCGTTCTGATATGCGGCGGGCATGCAGATGTCGCCCTTGACCTCCCAGGACTTCTTGCCGGGGACGAACTTTACGCCGAACTTGTCAGCATAGTCCTGAGCCCTGTTGCGGCCGGAGGCGCGCATCTCCAGCATATAGTCCAGCTTTTCCTGGGTGCAGATGCCGTCGGGATCGTAGCAGTAGCCGTCGGGGCCGGAAAGGGTAACGACCTTTGCGCCCAGCTGGGAGGCCTTGGTGGCGATGCCCCATGCAACGTTGCCGAAGCCGGACATTATGATGGTCTTGCCCTCGATGGTGTCATGCTCATGCTTGAGGACTTCGCATACATAGTAGATAGCGCCGAAGCCGGTAGCCTCGGGACGGATCAGGGAGCCGCCGTAGCTGAGGCCCTTGCCGGTGAGGACGCCGTTCTCGTAAGCGCCGCGAATGCGCTTATACTGGCCGAACAGATAGCCTATCTCGCGGCCGCCTACGCCGATATCGCCGGCGGGAACGTCAACGCTGGGACCGATGTGGCGATAGAGCTCGGTCATGAAGGCCTGGCAGAAACGCATGATTTCTGCGTCGCTCTTGCCGTTGGGATCGAAATCGGAACCGCCCTTACCGCCGCCCATGGGCAGAGAGGTCAGGCTGTTCTTGAAGGTCTGCTCGAAGCCGAGGAACTTCATAACGGAAAGATTTACGTGGGAAGCGAAGCGCAGGCCGCCCTTGTAGGGGCCGATGGCGCTGTTGAACTGTACGCGGTAGCCGCGGTTTACGTTTACCTTACCGGCATCGTCTACCCAAACAACGCGGAACTCGATAGTGCGCTCGGGCTCTACGAGGCGCTCAAGAAGGGCTGCCTTCTCGTATTCGGGGTGCTGCTCGATAACGGTCTCAAGAGAACGCAGAACTTCTTCTACGGTCTGAATGAATTCTTTCTCGTTACCGTCGCGCTTTTTGCACTTTTCGATTACGGACTCGATGTAAGCGTTCATTAAATTGTTACCTCCACGATTTATAAATATTGCTTATTTGCCCTGCGCCTGAGCAGGGAAATTTATGTTTTAAAATGAGTATAATAAAGCTGGCGGACATCTTCCTCCACCTGACCTTATAATAATTCTCATAACCCCGAATGTCAACATTATAAAATAACAAATCGGCGCAATATATACAAAATAATTAAGCTTTTGCCGTTAAAAAAATCACATGTGCGCCAAAGAAAAACAGTGTTCTTCCAGCGAAAAAACACATGGAAGGACACTGTAATATCCGCTGCGATCAGAGATTGAACAGCAGGTCCTCGTAGCCGGGGAAGGGCCAGCATTCCTTGGCAGTGATGGTCTCCAGAGCGTCTGCCGCCTCACGCAGGGAACCCATGGCGGGCAGCAGCTTGTCGCGGCAGTATTCAGCGGCCTCGCCGTTCCCCTTGGGCATTGCGGCTATTGCGTCGAACAGGCCGCCTATGCGCTTGTGCAGAGCGTTGACGCCTGCGGAGAGGCCCTTCAAAAGCGCATATTCCGCATCGTTGGGTACGCCGAGCCTATCCTTTGCCGATACGGCCTCGGCGATTTTGCTCTCGTAGCCTATTACGGCGGGGAGTATGCTGCGCTGTGCCATGCTGAGCATGGTGCTGGCCTCGATGCGTATGAGCTTTGCGTAGTTCTCGAGGGATATATCGTATCTTGAGCGCATTTCACGCTCGGTATATATGCCCCATCTGGTGAAAAGGGAGATGTTCTTTTCGCTTATGAAGCAGTGCATGGCGTCCACAGTGGTGGGCAGATGGGCAAGGCCGCGGCTTTCCGCTTCCTTTATCCATTCTTCGCTGTAGTTGTTGCCGTTGTACAGTATGCGCTTGTGGTCCCGCATGGTGTGGCGTATTATTCTGAAGGCTTCACGGCGGAAGTCCTCTGCCTTCTCGAGGCGCTCGGCGAATTCCGACAGGGCCTCCGCCACTATGGTGTTTATGACGGTGTTGGCGTCGGCTATGCTCTGGCTGCTGCCCAGCATTCGAAACTCGAACTTGTTGCCGGTGAAGGCGAAGGGGGAGGTGCGGTTGCGGTCGGTGGTGTCTATGCGGAGCCTCGGCACCGTGCATACGCCGCTTTCAAGTATCCTGTCGCCGCCCTCCTCGTATTCCTCCTTGTGCTCTATTGAGGTGAGAAGGTCGTAGAGGGTGTCCCCGAGGAACATGGAGACTATTGCGGGGGGCGCTTCAAAGCCTCCCAGGCGGCAGTCGTTGCTGGCGGCAGCGCAGCAGACGCGCAGGAGATCCTGATGCTCGTCCACGGCCTTGATAATGGCGGCTAAGAAGAGCAAAAACTGCAGATTATCCTTGGGGGATTTGCCGGGGGCCAGCAAATTCATGCCGGTATCCGTGGAAAGCGACCAGTTGTTGTGCTTTCCGGAACCGTTGAGCCCGGCGAAGGGCTTCTCGTGCAGCAGGCATACCATGCCGTGGCGGAGTGCGGTCTTTTTCATTATTTCCATCACCAGCTGGTTGTGGTCCGTAGCGGTGTTGGAGTCTGCAAATACCGGCGCCAGCTCGTACTGGCCGGGAGCCACTTCCTTGTGCTCCGTCTTGGCGAATACGCCCAGCTGCCAAAGCTCGGTGTCAAGATCCCGCATGAAATAGCTTACCCGGGGGGATATGGCGCCATAATAGTGATCGTCCATCTCCTGCCCCTTCGGGGATTTTGCCCCAAAGAGGGTGCGGGAGCAGAGGACGAGATCCGGCCTCTGGTCGTAAAGGGACTTTTCCACAAGGAAATACTCCTGCTCTGCGCCGGAGGTGGATATGACCTTCTTCACATCCTCGTGGCCGAACAGCTTGAGTATGCGAAGGCATTCCCGGTTGATGAGGTCCATGGAGCGCAGCAGAGGGGTCTTTTTATCCAGAGCGTCTCCGCCGTAAGAGAAGAACAGAGTGGGTATGCACAGCGTGGCGTCCTTTATGAATGCGTGGCTGGTGGGATCCCATGCGGTGTAGCCTCTGGCCTCAAAGGTGGGCCTGAGGCCGCCTGAGGGGAAGCTTGAGGCGTCAGGCTCGCTCATTATGAGCTCCTTGCCGGAAAACTCTATGATGGCACTGCCATCCCGGCCGCAGCCAAGGAAGCCCTCGTGCTTTTCTGCGGTAACGCCGGTGAGAGGCTGGAACCAGTGGGTGTAGTGGGTGGCGCCCTTTTCCAGCGCCCATGCCTTCATTGCGTCTGCCACTGCGTTTGCCACGTTTATGTCCAGTGGTTCTCCGGAGCGGATAGCGTCCTTGAGGGCGGCGTAAGCCTCGCCGCTCATGCGCTCCGACATGGCGCGGTCGCTGAACACCAGCTCGCCGAAGCTTTCAGTCAGATTGTCCATAATAATTCCCCGCTATATATAAAAATTTTATTGCAAAAAGCAGCAAAGCCATAATGATTTAGTCTATATTCACGCAGGGTAAAAGTCAAATAAAAAATGCCGTTGTGAACGGCATTTTTTGCTTCGGCTATATGAGGAGCCCCCGCAGTTTGTATACGGCTACCGCTATGCTTTCCCGCATGTAGTTGTTGGGCGCGGTGTACCATACGTCCTTTGCGCCATAGCCCTCAGCTTCAATGCCGTTCATTATGGCTACCCTCCCCGCCCGGTAAACGTGAAAGTTGGTGGTGACAAAGGCGGCGGAAGCGCCGGGGAAGCGCTGGTCAAGTATCGCCTTGGAGAATTTGAAGTTTTCCCATGTGCTGGTGGACTTATCCTCCGTTATTATGCGGCTTTCGTCTACGCCGTGGGATACCAGGTATCGCTTCATGGCCTCCGCCTCGCTTATATTTTCGCCGTCACCCTTGCCGCCGGATACTATCACCGCGGTATTTGGGCTGTGTTCCAGATACTCAAGCGCGGCGTCCAGCCTGAGCTTGAGGGTGAGGGATACCCGCTCTCCGCGTACGGCGCAGCCCAGCACGATGAGTACGTCCTTGCCGTAATCCGCCTTCCTGTGGGCGGCAGAGCCCAGCATTGCCCCCATGCAGCAGAAAAACACCACCGCCGCCGAGTAGCAGGCTATGAGCAGCACCTTTACAAGGTGTCCCGCTGGCGTGCGGAACCAGGGCATGAAGAACCCTCTAAATAGGCCTATGAGCAGCAGCGGCACGCCCATTATTGCGGGAAGGGCGGTGCCGAGGTTGCCGTTGCATACGGTGGAGAGCCAGATTGTGTCCATCGTCATAAGCCCGCCGGCTATTATAAGAAGGTAGTACATATATGCGCCTCCTTAAAGATCATATTGAAGTCTTTATTAAATATATCACCGAACGGGGCATAACAAAATAAAACAAACTGTAAAAGCATGGCAAAAAGACTGCGCCTTATTTGTAATGAAGCGTAGTTTATGCTATACTGCAATAGTATATAATCATAAGTATAATGCCCTTTTGCCGGGCTTATGGAGGAAAATAATGGGATTCTTGGATAAACTGCTGGGCAGCACCTCGGAGGCGCAGGTTAAAAAGCTCATGCCCATGGTAAAAAGGATAAACGAGCTGGAGGGAAGCATGGAGGCCCTTACGGACAAGGAGCTTCGGGCCAAGACAGATGAATTCAGGGCGCGCCTGAATAACGGCGAGACCGAGGATGACCTGCTGCCGGAGGCATTCGCCGTAGTCCGCGAGGCCGCAAAGCGCACCATAGGCCAGCGGCATTACGACGTACAGCTTCTGGGCGGCATAGTGCTGCATCAGGGCCGCATAGCCGAGATGAAGACGGGCGAGGGCAAGACCATAACCGAGACGCTGCCCGCCTATCTGAACGCCCTCTCCGGCCACGGCGTGCATATAGTCACCGTGAACGACTACCTGGCGGAGCGCGACGCCCAGTGGATGGGCAAGATATATAAGTTCCTCGGCATGACCGTGGGCTGCATAATACACGAAAAGGACAACGACGAGCGAAGGGAGGCCTACGCCTGCGACATCACCTACGGCACCAACAACGAGTTCGGCTTTGACTATCTCCGGGACAACATGGTGGTCTACAAGTCCCAGATGGTGCAGCGGGAGCTCAACTACGCCATAGTGGACGAGGTGGACTCCATACTGATCGATGAGGCCCGCACCCCTCTTATCATATCCGGCCACGGCGAGGAATCCACGGATATGTACGAGAAGGCGGATAGATTCGTATGCCGTCTGGAGCGGGGCGAGAATATCGTCAAGCTCAGCAAGTCCGATCAGCTCATGGGGGTGGAGCAGCCTGAGTCCGGCGACTATATGGCGGACATAAAGGCGCGCACCGTAGCCCTTACCGCCCGGGGCATGGAGAAGGCCGAGAGGTTCTTCGGCATAGACGACATATCAAAGCAGGAATATTCCGAGCTTAACCACCACATACAGCAGGCCCTGAAGGCCCACGCCCTGTTTGAAAGGGATAAGGACTACGTAGTGCAGGACGGCAAGGTGCTCATAGTGGATGAGTTCACCGGCCGCCTTATGCTGGGCAGGCGGTACAGCGACGGGCTGCATCAGGCCCTCGAAGCAAAGGAAGGCGTAAAGGTAGAGCGGGAGAACCGCACCCTTGCCACCATAACCTTCCAGAACTATTTCCGCATGTTCAGGAAGCTGGCGGGCATGACCGGCACCGCCAAGACGGAGGAGCAGGAGTTTCAGGCGATATACGACCTTGACGTGGTGGAGATACCCACAAATAAGCCCCTCGCCAGGAAGGACCTCAACGATATCGTATATACCAACCAGAAGGCCAAGTTTAACGCCGTGGTGAACGAGATAGTGGAAGTCCACAAGACCGGTAGGCCTATCCTCGTTGGAACCATATCCGTCGAAAAGAGCGAAATGCTTTCCCATATGCTGGACATGAGGGGGATAAAGCATGAGGTGCTGAATGCCAAGCTCCATGCCCGGGAGGCGCAGATAGTAGCTCAGGCCGGTAAATACGGCAACGTGACCATAGCCACCAACATGGCCGGTCGAGGTACCGATATACTGCTGGGCGGCAACCCGGATTTCCTTGCACGCCAGGAGCTGCTCCGGGAAGGCATGGAGGAGAGCATGGTGGAGGAGGCGACGGGCCACGCCGAAACGGACGACGAGGAAATACTGGCTGCCCGGGGCAGGTATGCCGACGCATACGCCAGATACAAGGCAGATACCGACGCCGAGCACGAGCAGGTGGTGGCCGTGGGCGGCCTGCATATAATAGGCACGGAGCGCCACGAATCACGACGTATAGACAACCAGCTCCGCGGCCGCGCCGGCCGTCAGGGAGACCCCGGTTCAACGAGGTTCTATGTATCCATGGAGGACGACCTGATGCAGCGCTTCGGCGGCGAGCGGGTACGGGACCTCATGCAGAAGATAAGCCCCGATGAAGATATCCCCATAGAGGCGGGGATACTCACCAAGCAGATCGAAGCGGCGCAGAAGAGGGTAGAGAGCTATAACTTCGACATCCGCAAGAACGTACTCCAGTACGACGACGTAATGAACCGCCAGAGGGAGATAATCTACGGCCAGCGCCGCAGGGTGCTCATGGGCGAGGACATACACGATTCCATAATGGAGATGGTGGACGAGACGGTAAGCCTCCGCTGCGCCCAGTTCTGCCCCGGCTCCCACCCCAGCTCCGAATGGGATATGGAGGGCCTCCGCACGGAGATACTTAACATAACCGCAATGGACTGCGGCAGGGATATAGCCGGAATCACCGATGCAGAGAAGCTTCAGTCCGCAGTAAAGGACTTTGCCCATAAGGCGTACCGGATCAAGGAAGACGGCCTTATGCAGGCCGCGGCGCAGCTCGGCGTGGAGGCGGATATGCGGGAGCTTGAGCGGGTAGTGCTGCTCCGGGCGGTAGATGAGCACTGGATGGATCACATCGACGCCATGGATCAGCTGCGCCAGGGAATATCCTTACAGGCCATAGGCCAGAAGGATCCGGTCATCGCCTACCGCAACGCGGGCTTCGATATGTTCGACGAGATGGTGCAGGGCATAAGGGAGCGCACCGTCCGCAACCTCTACCATGTGGTGATCTCCGCCGGCGCTCCTCAGCGGCAGCAGGTAGCAAAGCCCGTTGAAACGAAGGGCGACGCCCCTGCGCGGCCCAAGCGCATAGAGGGAAAGATAAGCCGCAACGCCCCCTGCCCCTGCGGCAGCGGCAAGAAGTATAAGCAGTGCTGCGGCAGGGATAAATAAGCCTTAGCGCGCTATAAAAATATTATCAAGGAAAAGTCGAAAGGATGTGAGAAGAAGTGATCCAGTTGGACGAATGCAGGCAGCAGCTTGCAGCAATGCAGGAAACACTTACAAAGGCAGGTGAGTCCCTTTGACGTCGCAGGATTAGCGGCCGAAAAGGAAGAACTGGAAAAGAAGATGGGCGCACCGGATTTCTGGGATGACGTTGAGGCGGCCAATAAAGCCAACCAGCGCATGAAAACCATCTCTGCCAAGCTGGAAAAGTACAACAAGCTCAGGGGCCTGTTGGAGGACGCCGAGGTAATGGCGGACATGGCGGAGGAGGGCGACGATCAGGAGATAGCGGACGAGCTCATAAAGGATATGCCCCATCTTGAAAGCAAGGTAGAGGCGCTGAAGCTCGAAACGCTGCTGAAGGGCCCGTATGACAGGCTCAACGCCATACTGTCCCTCCACGCGGGCGCCGGCGGAACAGAGGCTCAGGACTGGGTATCAATACTGTACAGAATGTACACCCGATACTGCGAGAGCAAGGGCTGGACCGTCAGGGAGCTGGACTATCTGGCGGGGGACGAGGCGGGCATAAAGTCCGTAACCTTCGAGGTAGAGGGCGATAACGCCTACGGCTACCTGAAGGCCGAAAAGGGAGTGCACAGGCTGGTGCGCATATCGCCCTTCGACGCCTTCGGCAAGCGGCATACCTCATTTGCGTCGCTGGACGTAACTCCCATATTCGAGGAGGACACCAGCGAGATAGAGATCAACCCCGACGATATCCGCATAGACACCTACCGTTCCGGCGGCGCAGGCGGCCAGAACGTCAACAAGGTAAGCTCGGCAATACGTATCACACATTTCCCCACCGGCATAGTGGTACAGTGCCAGAACGAGCGCAGCCAGCTCCACAATAAGGACATGGCTATGCGAATACTGAAGGGCAAGCTGCTGGAGCTGGCCGAGAGGGAGCGCCTTGAGCACATGGCTGAGATAAAGGGCGAGATGAAGAAGATAGAATGGGGCAGCCAGATACGCTCCTATGTATTCCAGCCCTATACTCTGGTAAAGGATCACCGCACCGGCGTCGAGGTGGGAAATATACAGTCCGTAATAGACGGCGACCTTGACGTATTTATCAATGCGTTCCTGGTGCAGTCTTAAACAACAAAAAATGCGCCGCGGCGTTGAGCCGCGGCGCATAACTTTTGCGAAACGCTTAAAAACCAATTCCAATTACCTTTACGCTCGAGGTCTTTTCCGCGAGACCATCTACTGGCAGTTCCTTCATGTGTATTGAGAAGCTCTTGGAGTCGCTGCCGTCCATAGGGGCATTTTTGGTGAAGTGCCATACCCCTATAAGGTTGTCGCTGCTGTCATAAAAGCCGATATAGACCAGATTGAGGTCGCATTCGCCGTCTGATGACAGCGTGCCTGTCATGGTGGTGAAGCCGGGGTAGTTGTCGGCCAAGAAAATGTCCTTTGCGTATACGGTAACGTCGCGGCATTCGGCCTTTGCGCAATCGAGGCTGGCAGTCATGGCTGCGGCTGTGCCCGGGGTGAGGGAAGAATCTTTGTGCCAGAAGGCAACGAAGGAAGTCTCCCCGGGCAGCACCACGGTCTTGTCGTTCATGATCGGGACGAAGGAATACTGATACGCCGTGCCGCCAACATTAAATGAAAGCGCGGCATTTGTGATTATGACGGGGCAGTTGCCGGTGTTTTCGTATGCTGCTGCACCGTAAAGCGTCGGCCCCTCCGCGCCGTCGAACACGTAGGCTGCCGTGCCGGTGACGGCCACAGCCGGCGAGGGCGCGGCCTCCGGGTCCGCGGTGGAGGCAGGCTCCGCAGCGGGCGCCGTTTCAAGGCCTGCGGCGCCTTTGGGGCCCGGTAAAGCCGCCTCGTCCGTTTTTGCGCCGCCGTCCAGCGGGTCGACAGCAAACAGGGAGGCCTTTTCCTCCTTTTTGGCGCAGCCCGAGGCCAGCAGCAATATGCATATTATAAAAACAGTAAGCCTTTTCATAGGCTGATTATAGCACATTATCCATTGTTAGGATACGGGTAAAAAGTGAATAATAATCTCTGACAGCGGCGCTTATGGCGTAAAGGGGTGTTATTCAAATAAGCAATATGCAGCTTGCCGCAAATGTGATAAAATAATCAATATGAAATGTGATAACATGCCGCAGCAGGGGCAATTGCCGCTGGGCGGATCGAATTTGGAGGTTTAAAAAAATATTATGGCAAAGAAGACCGTTGAGGACGTAAACGTAAAGGGCAAACGGGTGCTGGTAAGGGTCGACTTCAACGTACCCCTTCAGGACGGAAAAGTAGCGGACGACAAGCGCATAACAGCGGCGCTGCCCACTGTAAAGTACTTGCTCGAGCACGGTGCAAAGGTCATACTCTGCTCCCATCTGGGCAGGCCCAAGGGTGAGCGCAAGATGGAGTTTTCCCTCGCTCCCGTAGCGGAAAGGCTCAAGGAGCTGCTGCCGGGCGTCAGGATCAGCTTTGCGCCGGACTGCATTGGCAAGGAGACCGAAAAGATGGCAGGCGAGCTCAGGGAAGGCGAAATACTGCTTCTCGAGAACCTGCGTTTCCATAAGGAAGAAGAAAAGAACGACCCCGACTTCGCCAAAAAACTGGCTTCTCTGGCAGATATATACGTATCCGACGCCTTCGGCACCGTACATCGCGCCCATGCTTCCACCGCGGGCGTAGCCCAGTACCTGCCTGCGGTCGCAGGCTTCCTTATCGGCAAGGAGCTTTCCGTAATGGGCGGTGCTCTGGAGAACCCCGTGCGCCCCTTCGTGGCCATACTGGGCGGCGCAAAGGTAGCGGACAAGATAGGCGTCATAACGAATCTGCTGAACAAGTGCGATACCCTGATAATCGGCGGCGGCATGGCTTATACCTTCTTCAAGGCGCTGGGCTATAACATCGGCAACTCCCTGCTTGACGCAGACAGCATAGAGCTTGCAAAGAAGCTGATGCTTGACGCCGATGCAAAGGGCGTAAAGATGCTGCTGCCAGTGGATACTGTGGTCGCCAGGGAGTTCAAGGCTGACGCGGAATACATGACCGTGGATTCCGACAGGATACCCGACGGCTATATGGGCATGGATATAGGAGAGAAGACCGCCAAGCTCTTTGGCGAGGAGATAAGGAAAGCCGGCACCGTAGTATGGAACGGCCCTATGGGTGTGTTCGAGTTTGACGCCTTCGCAAAAGGTACTGCGGCTGTTGCCGAGGCCTGCGCAGAGTGCAAGGGCACCACCATTATAGGCGGCGGCGACTCCGCCAGCGCCGTAAAGAAGCTGGGCTATGCGGACAAGATGACCCACATCTCCACCGGCGGCGGCGCAAGCCTGGAGTTCCTTGAGGGCAAGGTGCTGCCCGGCGTAGCGGCCCTTGACGACAAGTGATAAAGCATAAAATTTTGAATTGGAGATAAATAAACATGCGTAGACCAATTATTGCAGGCAACTGGAAGATGAACATGACCCCCTCCGAGGCAAGGGCCTTGGTAGAGGAGTTGAAGCCCCTCGTCAAGGACGCAAAGTGCGAGGTAGTGGTATGCCCTCCTTATGTTGATCTATCAGCGGTATCCGAGCTTATCAAGGACAGCAATATACGCCTTGGCGCTCAGAATATACACTGGGCAGAGAAGGGCGCTTTTACCGGCGAAGTTTCCGCAAACATGCTTAAGGAGCTGGGCGTGGAGTACGCCATAATAGGCCACAGCGAGCGCAGGCAGTACTTTGGCGAGACGGACGAAACCGTGAACGCCCGCGCCAAGGCAGCCATAGCCGCAGGCATCACCCCCATAATCTGCGTAGGCGAGTCCCTGGAGGAGAGAGAAAGGGGCAGGACAGAGGCCAAGGTCAGCGGTCAGGTAAAGAAGGACCTTGAAGGCATAGCGGCCGGGGACGTTGCCAAGCTGGTGATCGCCTACGAGCCTATCTGGGCCATAGGTACCGGCAAGACCGCCACCGACGAGCAGGCAAACGAAACCATAGGCATGATAAGGGCGACCGTAGCCGGCATGTTCGGCAAGGAAACCGCAGAAGCCCTTCGAATACAGTATGGCGGAAGCATGAAGCCCTCCAACGCAAGGAGCCTCATGGCAATGCCCGAAATAGACGGCGGCCTTATAGGCGGCGCCAGCCTTAAGGCTGTGGACTTCTCTCAGGTAGTGAATTATAATGATTAAGGCATAAGTGCCACAATTATTAAACAGGAGATTTGTCTGATATGAAAAAGATGACCGCACTTGTGATACTGGACGGCTTTGGCCATAGCGAGGAAACTCAGGGCAACGCCATAAAGGCTGACGGTATAAATAATATTTCCAGACTCCTCAAGGAGTACCCCCATACCCTCATAGAGGCTTCCGGCGAGGACGTAGGCCTGCCTGACGGCCAGATGGGCAACTCCGAGGTAGGCCATATGAACATAGGCGCGGGACGTATCGTATATCAGGAGCTGACCCGAATAACCAAATCCATAAAGGACGGGGATTTCTTTGAGAATCCCGCCTTTTTGGGCGCTGTTGAGAATTGCAGAAAGCACGATTCCGCGCTGCACATATACGGCCTCGTAGGTCCCGGCGGCGTGCACAGCCATCAGAAGCACTTCTTCGGACTGCTGGAGCTTGCGAAACGTCATGGCCTCAGTAAGGTATATGTACACTGCTTCATGGACGGCCGTGACGTTCCTCCCGAAAGCGGCAAGGGGTTCATTGAGGAATACCAGAGGAAGATAGCCGAGATAGGCGTGGGTAAAATAGCCACCGTAATGGGACGCTATTACGCCATGGACCGGGACAACCGCTTTGAGCGGGTAGAAAAGGCATATGCCGCCATGGTATACGGCGAGGGTAACTATGATACCGACCCCGTACATGCCATGCAGGCGAGCTACGATGCGGGCGTTACCGACGAGTTCGTAGTTCCTACCGTCATAACCGATAACGGCAGGCCCGTGGCTACCATACAGGCTGACGACAGCATAATCTTCTACAACTTCCGCCCCGACAGGGCGAGGGAGATAACCCGCGCCTTTATAATGGAAGACTTTGACGGCTTCGAGCGCAGGAAGGGCTTCTTCCCTGTACATTACGTCTGCATGACCCAGTACGACAAGACCTTCGGGGATAAGGTGGACATAGCCTTCAGGCCAGAACACCTGAACAACACCCTTGGAGAGTACCTTGCGGCCTGCGGCAAGACCCAGCTTAGGATAGCCGAGACCGAGAAATACGCACACGTGACCTTTTTCTTCAACGGCGGCGTGGAGGCCCCAAATCCCGGGGAGGACAGATGCCTTATACCTTCCCCAAAGGTAGCCACCTACGATCTCCAGCCCGAGATGAGCGCCTATGAGGTAACCGAGGAGGCGGTAAAGCGTATAGACAGCGGCAAGTACGACGTCATGATACTGAACTTTGCCAACCCGGACATGGTAGGACATACCGGCGTAATGGAGGCGGCGGTGAAAGCTGTCCATACCGTTGACGAATGTGCCGCCAAAGTAGTTGAGGCCATCCTCAGGAATGGCGGAAGGGCCATAATCACCGCGGATCACGGCAACTGCGAAAAGATGCTTGCGGACGACGGCATTACTCCCTTTACCGCTCACACTACCAATCCGGTGCCGGTGATACTGGTGGATAACGGCAGAAAGGACGCAAAGCTCCGCTCCGGCGGCAGGCTCTCCGACCTTGCCCCCACCATGCTGGACCTGATGGGCATGGAGATACCCAGGGAAATGACCGGCAAGAGCCTGATAGAGAAGTAATGCGGCAAAAGGGAAGGCCATTTTGATAAAAAGCGCATAAAGTGGCAAAAGTATTTGATTTTTTACTGCGGGTGTGATACAATAGCCTTCGCGTGCAATGCGAAAGTATTCCAGGGGAGGAAGTATATATAATGCAAACTCTGAACACAATTCTTAACATCGTGCTGATAGTCCTGTCTATCGCAATGATAGCCGTAGTACTTATGCAGCAGTCCAAGAGCGCGGGCCTCGGCAGCGCGTTCGGCGGCGATACCCAGTCCTTTACCGCCCGCGGCCAGAAGGCCAGCAGGGAGGCCAAGCTTCAGCGCATCACCAAGATACTTGCAGTTGCAATCGGCGTGATCGCTATTGCCATGGCTATAATAAGCTGATAAAAGGCAAAAATGTGACTCTGGGGCGTGCCGCTAAGGTATGCCCCTGTTTTTATGCAATAAAAAAGGAGAAAATGAAAAACAATTTGGAACTTAAAGAAATAATAAACGGGATGATAGCCGAAACCGGCCGCCCAATGAGCGCTGAGGATATATACAAGAGCATGCCGGATAACGGCGGCGAGATACAGATAGAAGAAATAAAGCTGGCGCTGAAGGAGCTTTCAAGGGATGGCCGTGTGATAATCACGCGCCGGGGCAAGGCGGCTCTACCGGAACAGCTTGGCCTTATATACGGCCGCATACAGGGCAACGGCCGCGGCTTCGGCTTCTTTATACCCGCAGACGGCAGCGGAGACCTGTTCATCGCCGCGGAGGATATGAACGGCGCCTTACACGGGGATACTGTGTGGGTGAGGAAACTTACCGGCTCCCCCCGGGGCAGGAACGACCGGGGAGCTGTGGAGATGATAGCCAGGAGAGCGGGTGGCCGGGTAATAGGCACGTTTGAGGCGGACAACGAGTACGGCGGTTACGTGGTACCCGACGACAGCAGGGTGGCAGAGGATGTGCTCATACCCTTTTCCCATACCAACGGCGCAAACCACGGCGACAAGGTGGTAGCAGAAATAACCCAGTATCCCGGGGCAAGGCGGCCCATGCTGGGCAGGATAGAAGAAGTATTGGGCAGGCCGGGGGATAAGGGCATAGATATGCTCTCCATCATACGGCGGCTGGAGCTGCCTGATAAATTCCCCGATGGGGCGCAGAGGCAGGCCGAGGGGCTAAAGGCCCCCGATGCGGACGCGCTCACCGACAGGCGGGATCTGCGCGGCGCGCTCACCATAACCATAGACGGTGCGGACGCCAAGGATCTTGACGACGCGGTATCATTGGAGATGGCCGACGGCCTGTACAGACTGGGGGTACATATAGCTGACGTGAGCCACTATGTAAAGCGTGGCAGCCCCATAGACGTGGAGGCATACAAGAGAGGCACCAGCGTGTATTTTCCTGACAGGGTGCTGCCTATGCTTCCCAAAGAGCTGAGCAACGGCCTCTGTTCCCTGAATCCGGATGAGGATAAGCTTACACTTTCCTGTGTAATGGACATAGACTCACATGGCAAGGTAGTGCATCACAATATCGCAAAGAGCGTAATACGCTCGAATTACCGCATGACATACGACGAGGTCAACGCCATATTTGCAGGAGACCCGGATATGGCTGCGAAGTACTCCGATATTATGCCAATGCTTGGCGAGATGCGCCGCCTAAAGGATATACTCAAGGCCAAGCGGCAGCGGCGGGGCGCAATAGACTTCGACCTGCCTGAGGCAGATATACATCTTGACGGCAATGGCCGGGCCGTAGACGTTTCGCTGCACATCAGGGGTGAAGCGAATATGATGATAGAGGAGTTTATGCTTTCTGCCAACGAGACTGTGGCGCGGGATGGAGTGGACAAGGGCCTGCCCCTCATGTACCGGGTGCATGAGGCCCCTGACCCGGAGCGAATAAAGGAGCTTAACACATTCCTCCATACACTGGGCTACGGTGTAGGCAACGCGGAAAAGGTTCAGCCTGCCGATGTGCGCAAAATGCTGCTCAAGGCTGCCGGAAGTTCGGAGGAGAGGGTGATAAATAACGTCACTCTCAGGGCTATGACCAAGGCCAAGTACAGCCCCGACTGCGACGGCCATTTCGGGCTTGCGGCTAAGTACTACTGCCACTTTACCTCGCCAATACGGCGCTATCCTGATCTACTGGTTCACAGGGCATTGAATGAATCCCTGGAAGGCAGGCTGGACGAGGAGAACCTCAAACGATGGAAGGCGTACCTGCCGGGAGCTTCAGACCAGTGCTCAGACCGGGAGGTGACCGCAACGGAGGCTGAGCGGGCCGCGGACGACCTGAAAAAGTGCGAATACATGGCGCAGCACATAGGCGAGGAGTATCAGGGCGTCATATCCGGCGTAACCCAGGGCGGCTTTTTCGTGGAGCTGGGCAATACCGTGGAGGGACGGGTGAAGGTGGAGAGCCTGAGCGGCGACAGGTATGAATGGGACGAGAAGGGCTACCGCCTTGTGGGCAGGTTTACAGGCTTGCAGTACCGCCTGGGGGACGAGGTAAAGGTGCGTGCGGTATCAGCCGATATGGAAACTTCCCGGATAGAGTTTGAATTAATAGAGGAAAAACCCCATAAAGCGCCCAGGGAGAGCCAGAAGCGGAGCGGACACGGCTCGACAAGAGGCAGAAACAGTGATAAAATAAAAGCTCTTAAGAGCAAGAAGGGAGGCCACGGTTTTGGCCATAGCAAAAGGCACCAAAAGGGTCGCGGAAAATCGAAAGGCACGCCATGAGTATTTCATCGAGGATACCTACGAGTGCGGAATAGCTCTGGTCGGCACCGAGGTCAAGAGCATACGGGCCGGCAAGGTCAACCTGAAGGATTCCTATGCGCAGGTAAAGAACGGCGAATGCTACCTCATAGGCATGCACGTTAGCCCCTATGAGCAGGGCAATATATTCAATCGCGATCCCTTCCGGGAGCGCAAGCTGCTGCTGCACAAGAGCGAGATACGCAAGCTCAACGCCCTGGCGCAGGTAGAGGGCTACAGCCTCATACCATTGCAGCTTTACTTCAAGGATGGCAGGGTAAAACTGGAGCTTGCGGTCGCCAAGGGCAAAAAGCTTTATGATAAGCGCAGCGATATAGCCTCGCGGGACGCCAAGCGCGAGGTGGAGCGCCGCATGAAGGAGGAGCGCTTCAGATAGCCGGCGAGCGTTTGATAAAGCGCACAGAATGTGATATAATACTTATAGCAGGGCGATATGCCAGAACGCCTTGCGCTATCCGGGGTCGTAAATGGTTTCGACGGGGATCGTGGAGGCCGGATAAGCGAGCCGAAGCCCCGTGCTTCGTTAAAAACGGGAAAAACTTAAATTTAACTGGCAAATCTGATTTTGCACTCGCTGCCTAATTAGGCTGCGCGTCGGCCCGGCGCTTCCCACGGCTCCGGTAACCGGCGTCATCAATGTGGGGAACCAGCCTGCCTAAGCTTTGCGGCAGGTGGGATTTAATGAAGCTACCGAAGCCCTGATCCTGTCGGAGGGAGCTGCCTTGGCTGAGGGAACGTTAATACACCGACTACGCTCGTAGAAAGTCTTGTTGACAGGTTTTCGGACAGGGGTTCAACTCCCCTCGACTCCACCAAAAGTGCAAATCCGAACGTCGAGAGGTGTTCGGATTTTGCTTATTCCGCTCCGCCAGCACAATACGATCCGAACCTTATCCTATGGGAAGGGATTCGGATCGTTGTTTTTATTTACTTCGCCCGCCGTTTGGCGGAAAGAAAGGCATGGAGCGCGGGGAAAGCGGCGATGGTCGATGAGATAAGGAGAAACAGGGCTGCGGCGTCGGGCCTTGTATTTATCCACCCCGAGAAATGCGCCGTAATAAGGTAGATGAGTGCGCCGGCGGTTAGATGTATCAGAATCTTTAGCCGAAAGGAAAGCCGGCTGCTTTCGTAAATCAGGGTGGGGACGGAAAAACCCGTCGCTATTATTATGCAGTACGCGGCGAGCTGCTGCCAGCCTTCCCCGGTTTTTTGCCTGAAGAAAGCATTTGCACCCCCTTCAAAAAGGGGAAATATAAAGATTATCGCCACGAAAGCAACACATCCGACGCTGATTCCCGAGCAAATCTTTTTTATCAGCTTTTTTATCGCATACACCTCCAAAAATCCGTTTTCGCGCAAAACCGATACTGCATCAGTATTGCGCAAAAGCGCGATCCGATGCAATGAAAAACAACTAATAATTATATTATACAATGCCCCGGCACTTCCTGTCTTTACTCCAATCAAAATCCCCCGCAGCTTGCTTACTGCGGGGGATGGCTTTGCGGTCCGGGCCTTTGGTTAGGGGTTATGCAAGCGCTTCCGCAAGGGTCTCAAAGGCGGGGATCTTGAGTATGGGTATGGATACCTGCTCCTTGCGCTCGTTTTCGGAGCCGGCAGCGGCGGTGACATCGTTGGAGTAGTTTGCGCGGAAGGTGCCTTCCTTGGCATCGAGGTAGTTGTCAAAGAAGTTCCATGCTACGCCTCCGTCAACGGCGGCGGGCTCGCACATGAGCGCCGCAAAGGAGCCGAAGCGCTGCGCGGTGGAGATCACATAGGTACCGGCGGGGATAACGATATCGCCGTCGCCCTTCTTCCACTCGCCGGTCACGAGGGTCTGGAAGTGGCCCTCATAATCCTTGCGTTCGCGGCCGTCTATGACTGCGCCGCCGCTGGTGTAGGACTTGATGGCGAAGTGGAGATGGTCTGCGCCCGCGACGGTAACGTCGTTGGGAAGCTGGGTCATCTCAATGCCGTGGAACTTCATAAGCTCGATGAATTCAGTGCAATCCTGGTCTATAAGGTAGTATGCTCCCATGGTCTCGACGTCGGTGGGTACGAAGGTTCCCCAATATTCGGTCTCATAGTCCACCGGTGCGCCGTACTCGATGGCATAGGGATCGCCCTCGTCGTCGTACAGGCGCTCGCCGATAACGGTGCCGTCCTCGCCGGTCTCATAGGAGAGAACGGTCAGGGTGTCCTTGCCCTCAAAGGGCATGGTGGTCATTTCGGAGTTGAGGGCCACGAAGTCCTTTTCGGGATTGATGCCCTCTGTGGCGCGGGCCTCTGAGCGGGCGTCGGCGGCTGCGATCATGGCCTTGATTTCGTCCTTGTCCTTTGCCACAACCTGCAGAGCGCCGTAGATGCACTCATACTGGGTATCCACGCGGACGGGGAAATCGTCGTAGGAGTAGACCTCCAGCAGCAGGGCGAGCCTGTTCCTGAGACCGGCATAGTTGGTGGTGTAGCGAGCATAGTCCTCAAAGGTGCGCCAGCCCTCGGCTACTATGTCGCTGTAATAATAGCCCCAGTTGCCGTAGGGGACGGCTACCTTGCCCTTGGAGGCCAGATAGGAGCCCTCGCGCAGGGCCCGTGAGCAGAATACATCGCGGTTGTAAGCGAGAAGCTCGGCGTCGGTTCCGGCGTTGAGGCCCCAGTTATAGGTTACGGCGTGACGCATATAGGAGCCGTCGGTCGCGTGGGCGTCGATGAAGAGGATGGGGTTCCAGTCGTTCATCAGCTTGACGATGGTGCGGCCGCAGGCGGTCTCCAGCTTGGTCATGTCGCGGTTGACGTTAAGGCCGTTGCCCTCGGCGCGGGTGCCTACCAGCTTGGGCGTGAACTGGGTGGTTATGCGGTTCTTGCCCAGATTGTCGTTTCCATCGGGGTTGCTGTTGGGGACGATGATGACGACCAAATCCTTGAGGAGATCGTCATGCTTGCCCTGCGCGACTTCGCGGGCGAAGATCATCATGGATTCCTTGCCCTCGATCTCGCCGGAGTGGATATTGCAGTTTACATATACAACGCCCTTGTCCTCGGGCACGTCGGCGGGGGAGGCGGGGGCTACGTCGCTTATTATCATGTAGGATATGGGAGTGCCGGCCTCGGTAGCGAAGGTGGTGGTGTCCAGAATGATGCGGCCGGCGCTGTGCTCGGCTACTACCTTCAGAAAATCAATGACCTCCTGAGACGATGTGGTGCGTTCCCAATTGCTCTCCTCGGCAGGGGTTTTGAGCTCTGCCAGTATCGCCTGGGAATCGACCTTCTCGGTCTCCGGCTCAGCGGCGGGCGTGGGTTCTTCGGCAGGGGCAGCGGGGGCTGCACAGGCTGCCAGGCCAAGGGCCATGATCAGTACAAGAACGAGCGCCAGGATTTTTTTCATAGTTTCGTTTTCCTCTCCTTTGTTGTTTTTTTGTGAAAATATATTGCCAAGCCCTGCGGTTTGGGCCGCGCAGGGCTTGCGGATGCGCAAGAAAAGGCTATTCCTCCCTCTCTCTCCTGAAGAAGCGGCAGCCCTGATAGTGGACGCCCGTGATGTACGCTATGCGGTTCGCCTGCAAAAGCTTCTCGCCCAGCAGGGCGGAGCGGTCGCCCTTTGAAATGAGCTCCAAAAAAGCCCCATTGGCGTCAAAGAAATCGAAATAGGCCCTGTGTGCGTCCATTATCCTGGGGCGGTATTCCTCCTGAATGACATACAGACAGAGGCCCATCTTCACTCTCAGGCGGGTAAGCGCCTCCTCCAGCTCTGCGGCTTTTTGCTCTGCCATGCCGGCGTCCAGCCTGACCAGCCTGCCCTTGCTCCATTCCTCCAAGTCGGTTATGCGGTTGATGAGGAGAAGAAGCATGGCCTCCCGGTATACGTTGGTGCGCCTTTCCTGCCCGGTAACGCCGAAGTATATCTTCACGGGCTCCAGCCAAAGCTGCTTGAGGGCTTCGTCGTATGCGTAGTAACACCTTATCCACGCCTTCTGGGAAGCGACGAGCGCCTCCCTCTCATCGCCATCGAGGGAGTTAAGATAGGCGCTGTAAGCGTATATGAGCCTGTTTTCTAAACTGAGCCTGCTGCATAAAAATTCATCGTCCGTCATGTGGAAGGACTCGGTCTCGTCGCAGGGCGCATCGTAAAATACGGCTGAGCCCGCCCAATTCTGAGTGACCAGCCTTCCGTCCCCGGCCTGCGCGGGGATGGCGGAAAATAGCATGAGGACTGCTGTCAGCCATAGAATAAAATTTTTTACCGGCGGTAATTTTATCATTTAATTTACAACCTATTTTTGTGAATATACGTTGGAATCTGAGCAGCATTAAGTCGTAATCGTATCTTACTATGAGACTATTGTAGCAGTATCACAGGCATAAAACAATATTTATTAAATTTCTACCCGATATAATCGCGATTGAACTTTTTTAACCGCGATTAGAAAACGTTAATACTTTATCAACATTGCGTTATTATATAACGTTTATTATATAAATTTACAATAATAAAAATATAATTGAATCATACTGAGCCCCGGCACGCGCTGTCTTTACTCTGCGGCGAAAATGCACCTTGACTTTATCGGAAAAGAGGATATAATAGGAAACTGGTGTTACGCAACAATAGCTTCTTATCATGCTGTCGAGGGGGGAGAAAAACAAGCGTGCGCCGGCAACGGCAAAAGCGGACGTTGACTACCTGTTGACAACTAAATTGTTTTGCGGACTCTGTGAGCGCATGATGATAGGCGAAAGCGGGACGAGCCATACGGGAGATAAGCATTATTACTACAAGTGTGCCGGAGCAAAGCGAAAGCTGGGCTGCAAGAAGAAATCCGTCAAGAAGGATTTCATTGAGCGGGCGGCAGTCATTCTGACCGTCAACAGAGTTTTGCGAGACGAGGAAATCAGCCGCATTGCCGACAGCATCCTTGCCTTGCAAGCCGGCGAGGACACCACCATCCCGGCGCTGAAAAAACAGCTTGCCGACACGGAGCGCGGAATAGAGAATATGCTGAACGCAATCCAGCAGGGAGTGCTGACCAGTTCCACAAAAGAACGTTTGGAGGCTCTGGAAAAGCAAAGGGACGACCTGAAGATAGCCGTCCTGCAAGCGGAGCTTCAAAAGCACAAGTACACCAAAGAACAGATTGTGAGCTGGATCGGGCAGTTCAAATACGGCGACGTAAACCGCCGGGAATACCAAAAACGTATCATAGATACCTTCGTCAACTCTCTGTACCTGTTTGATGACAGGCTCGTCATCACCTACAACTTCAAAGGCGGCACGGAAACGATCACACTCAAGGATGTCGAGGCCGTCTACGGTTCGGATTTGAAAGCGATGTCTCCACCAGAAAAGAAAGACACGACGAAAGTCGTGTCTTTCTCTTTTCTCAAATTTTTCATATTCCTACTTGACAAGTAGGTAACCTCGTGTTACAATGCCTATTAATCCGATAGGAAATATAT